>ERZ857629.907-NODE-907-length-36659-cov-3.113102_pt1 | contig 36659 bp, 27 predicted proteins | sample MGYA00519700_ERZ857629 | MGnify/ENA primary metagenome ERZ857629 (study PRJEB31778, sample SAMEA3449351) | human gut metagenome | biome: human gut; feature: human-associated habitat; material: faeces | place: United Kingdom | collected 2010/2012 ... | reverse complement strand
GAGCCGGTTTTCCTCTTTTGTGGGCGAGTACGCGATCCCTACCCGCTATGGTCTGACGGTGGGGGAGTATGCCGCCTTTGCGAACGCCGAGAAGCACATCGGCTGTGAACTGCATATCCTGACTTGCGAGGGCTGGGCGCGGGATATGTACGGTGATGAGACAGACCTGCTCTGGGTGAACCCGTCCCCCAACATTCCTGCCGTTTCCACTTGCTTCAACTATATCGGGAGCTGTCTTTACGAGGCGACCAACCTTTCGGAGGGGCGTGGCACCACGCGACCGTTTGATTGGATCGGGGCGCCGTTCGTGGATGAGGAGGGGCTGTGGCAGCGCATGACGCGGCTGGGACTGCCCGGTGTGATCTTCCGCCCGCTGTGCTTTACTCCCCTGTACAACAAGTTTGCCGGGGAAGTCTGCCGTGGGTTGGAGCTGCACGTCACCGACCGGGACACTTACCGCCCGTTTTGCACGGTGCTGTATATGCTCCGGTATCTTAAGGAAAACCCTGCCGTGACGGTTCGCCGGGATGGCATGGCGTTGCGCGTCGGGCAGGATCTGCTGACGGATGACTACGATCCGGAGGATATCCTGCGGCGCGAGGCGCAGGACACGGGAATCTTCGGTGAAATTGTAGGAAAATACCGGATGTACCCCGAAACGGTTTCGGCAAATAAGAAAATTTTACCGGGGACACAGAAACTACTTGACAAGCGCCTATAGTTGTTATATCATATAGTGCGTTTCCGCGCATCGGCGCGGAGAGAATCCGGAGATGCGAAGGGGGGGATAAGAGTGAGCGTGTATGCGTGTGAGTTGTGCGGCTATGAGTACCGCCCGGAGGTCGGTGACCCCGAGCATGGTGTGCCGGAGGGAACGGATTTTGAGGATCTTCCCGCCGATTGGGTCTGCCCGTTGTGCGGCGCGTCGAAGGATGACTTCGAGCAGGTAGCTGCGGATGAGAGCAATACCGAGAACGGTGAACTCTGATACTCCGACAATAACAGGGGGTGTTAAAAACTCAGTTTGGGTTTTTTAACACCCCCTTTTTCCGGCAACTGCACGCAAAAGAAGTGATCGCCATTGCCGGAAAAAGAGTCGAAAACCCTTGATTCTTTGGAATAATCGTGCTATAATACAGGAAAAGTTCGCAGTCATGTACAGGAGGCAAAGACATGAGACACTACCTGCTCCCCGAAGGTGGGAACTTCTACAAGGCAAACCTGCATACACACAGCATCTACTCGGACGGCGCCCGCACGGTGGAGGAGATCAAGCGCGACTACATGGCGCACGGCTACTCGGTCGTCGCGTTTACCGACCATGATATCATGCTGGATCACTCGGATCTTAACGAACCGGAAAAATTCCTCGCACTGACCTCCTATGAGGTCGAGACAAATCCCGAGCCGGACGGCAAGCCGTGGAATACCATGCCGACCTATCACCTGAATTTTTACGCCAGCCGCCCGGATGAGACCTGCTATCCCTGCGGCAATCCTGCGTACACCTTCGGCAACGCGCCGAAGTATGTGCAGGACTACTACCGGGGCGACTACGTGCGCCGTTACTCGGTGGAGGGGCAGAATGAAATGATCCGGGAAGCGCTGGATCACGGCTTTCTGGTCAGCTATAATCATCCCGCATGGTCGCTCCAGCACTACCCGGATTACGCCGGACTGGAGGGCGTGACCGCTGTTGAAGTGTACAATACCGGGAGTATTCTGGAAGGCTACTTGCTGGACGGCGATGAGCAGGTGCTGGATGATTTCCTGTACCTCGGAAAACGTGCCTATCCCGTCGCGGGCGACGACTCGCACGGCATTGCCGACTGCTGCGGCGGTTGGGTGCAGTTCCGGGCACCCGCACTGACCTACGGCGATATCATGCACGCATTTGCAGTCGGGGACTTTTATGCCTCGTGGGGACCAGAGATTTCGGCGCTGTACATCGAGGACGGCATTCTGCACGTAGACTGCACGGATACCGTAGCGGTGTACCTGCGTACCGATATCCGCCTTTCCGGCAACACGACGGCGCCTGTCGGTGAGATGCTGTCCCACTGCACCTTTGACCTGCGCGGCTGGCTGGAGCAGTCGCGGACGTTAGGCTGTGAGGAGCGTGCCTTTTTCCGCCTGACGCTGGTCGGACCGACGGGCGCCAAGGCACTGACGCGCGGTTACTTTGCCGATGAACTGTCCGGCATGACATTCTGAAACAGGAACCATGAGCCGCAGCAGTCAGAAGAAGGTACATAACGACCGCCGCGCCGAACGGAGGCAGGCGAAGCATCCGAAAAGTGTTGTCCGCGTTCGTCTTGTGGACGGGACATACGTGTTCTTTACCGCACTTATCCTGCTGGTTGCGCTGGCAGGTATGGTCGTCATGCAGCGGCTGGGTTGGTTTGAGACGATCCCGGGCGCGGTTTTGTCGGTCGTAGCGGGCGGCGTGGTGGCACTGTGCGGATTTGATCTTGCCATGCTGCTGACCAGCTGCATCACGGTCGCGGACGGGCAGGTCAATGCAGGCAAAAACGAGGCAGGCGAGCTGATGGTCTTTCATACCGGGAACATCCTGCGCGTGGAACTGCGCGACAGGGCAGGGAACCCGGTGGAGGAGAACCGCCGCCGATACAGTCGTGTCGCCGTGACATTCGTTATGGCGAGCGGACGGATCAACCAGCGCCCCTTCGGGCATATCCGGCAGCGTCAGCTTGAGAATATCCGGCGTGCTGTCGGGGCAAAATGATAATATACAGGCAGGCAGAAGAAGGTCACTATGCAAACTTCCATCGTAATCAAGGGCGCGCGCGTCCATAACCTGAAGAACATCGACATTACGATCCCCCGTGACAGGCTGATCGTCATGACCGGGCTGTCCGGCTCCGGCAAGTCCTCACTGGCGTTTGATACCATCTATGCCGAGGGACACCGGCGTTTTGTGGAGTCGCTGTCCTCCTACGCCCGGATGTTCCTCGGACAGATGGACAAGCCGGACGTGGACATGATCGAGGGACTGTCTCCCGCCATTTCCATTGACCAGAAAACGACCTCCCGCAATCCGCGCTCGACCGTCGGAACTGTCACCGAGATATACGACTACCTGCGCCTTCTGTATGCGCGGGTGGGCATCCCCCACTGCCCGATCTGCGGCAGGGAAATACGCCAGCAGAGCGTGGATCAGATCATTGACAAGATTCTCACGTTGCCGGAGGGAACCCGTTTCCTGGTGCTGTCCCCCGTGGTGCGTGCCCAGAAGGGTATGCACGAAAAGGTTCTGGCGGACGCAAAGAAAAAGGGGTATGTCCGCGTGCGCATCGATGGGGCGCTGTATGACCTGTCCGAGCAAATTGTGCTGGATAAGAACAGGAAGCACGATGTGGAGATTGTCGTGGACAGGCTGGTCATGCGGGACGGAATCCGCTCCCGTCTGTCCGATTCGGTGGAGGCGGCGCTGGCGGCAGCTGAGGGGCGCCTGCTCATCGTGACGGTACCCCGCGATGGGGAGAAGGAACAGGAGATGTCCTTTTCTCAACGTTATGCCTGCGAGGAGCACGGTGTGTCCTTCGGCGAGTTGGAGCCGCGTATGTTCTCCTTCAATAACCCGGCTGGCGCCTGCCCCAAGTGTGCCGGTCTCGGCGATATGCAGCGTGTGGCGGTCAGACGGTTGATCCCGCACCCGGAGCTGTCGCTGAGGCAGGGTGCCATTCAGGTCAACGGCTTCAAGACGCTGGACGCGGAAAGCTGGAGCGGACCGCTGTTTGAAGCGGTCGGGAAGCGGTTTGGCTTCACGATGGATCAGCCGGTCAACACCTTCACGCCGGAAGCACTGAACGTGCTGTATTACGGCTCCGGGGACGAGACTTACGACGTTGTCCGCTACTTTGGCAAGGAGCCGCACAGGCAGAAGGCAAAGTTTGACGGCGTGGTCGGCATCATCGAACAGCGTATGGCACAGGGCATGAGCAACGACTACTACGAACAGTTCGTGGAGGAGGCATCCTGCCCGGATTGCCACGGAAAGCGCCTCAGCCCCGCATCGCTGTCGGTTACGGTCGGCGGCATGAACATCTATGACTTCTGCTGCCTCTCGGTTCGCGAGGCGTTGGATTTTATCAACGGGCTTGGGGAGCAGCTGGTCGGCGGCGAGGCTGTCATCGCACGGGATATCATCAAGGAGATACGATCCCGGCTGAGCTTTTTGGTCAGCGTGGGACTGGATTACCTGACGCTGGCGCGCAAGGCAGGCACGCTGTCCGGCGGTGAGGCACAGCGTATCCGGCTGGCAACGCAGATCGGTTCGTCGCTGGTGGGCGTGCTGTATATTCTGGACGAGCCGTCTATCGGACTGCATCAGCGTGACAACGGCAAACTGATCGCCACACTTAAGAAACTTCGCGACCTTGGAAATACCGTCATCGTGGTGGAGCATGACGAGGAGACCATGCTGGAGGCGGACTATATCGTGGATGTCGGTCCCGGTGCCGGCATTCACGGTGGGCAGATCGTTGCCGCCGGAACGCCCGCCGAGGTGATGGCAAACCCGGACTCGGTCACCGGCGCGTATCTGTCCGGGCGTAAGTGCATTGCGGTTCCGGCACAGCGCCGCCCCGGAAACGGACATTTCCTGGAGGTGTTCGGCGCGGCGGAGCACAATCTGAAAAAGGTGGATGTGCGTGTGCCGCTCGGATGCTTTGTTTGCGTAACCGGCGTGTCCGGTTCGGGTAAATCCTCGCTGGTCAACGGTATCATATACCCGGTCTTGGCCTCGCGACTCAACCGAGCCACGACCTATCCGGGAGAGTTTGAGCGCATCGAGGGGTTGGAGCATCTGGACAAGGTTATTGCGATCGATCAGAGTCCCATCGGACGGATGCCCAGCTCAAACCCTGCGACCTATACCTCCCTGTTCAACGATATCCGTGACCTGTTTGCCAAAACGCCGGATGCCAAGGCGCGCGGCTACCTGCCGGGGCGTTTCTCCTTCAATGTAAAGGGCGGACGGTGCGAGGCGTGCGAGGGGGACGGTGTGCGCAAGATCGAGATGCATTTCCTGCCCGATGTGTACGTGACCTGCGATGTGTGCCACGGAAAGCGGTACAACCGCGATACGCTGGAATGCAGGTACAAGGGCAAGAGCATTGCCGATGTGCTGGACATGACGGTCGAGGAGGGGCTTGCCTTCTTCGACGGGCTGCCGCGCATTACGCGCAAACTGCAGACACTGTACGATGTGGGACTCGGCTATATCAAGATCGGACAGCCCGCCACCACGCTGTCGGGCGGTGAAGCGCAGCGAGTCAAACTGGCAACCGAACTGGCAAAGCGCGGTACCGGCAAAACCTTCTATATTCTGGACGAGCCGACAACGGGACTGCACAGCGATGATGTGTCGCGCCTGTTGGACATCCTGCAGCGGATCTGTGATGCAGGCAACACGGTGCTGGTCATTGAGCATAATCTGGATGTTATCAAATCCGCTGACTATATCATTGATCTGGGACCGGAAGGCGGTCAGGGAGGCGGAACCGTCATTGCAACCGGAACGCCGGAACAGGTGGCAGAGTGTACCGAAAGCTACACGGGCGACTTTCTCCGGAAGATACTGAAGAAGTAAAAGCGGCATTGCCGAAAAGGAAAATCAGGGAGTGCCGGAGGCTGACAGCCTCCGGCACTCCCTGATTCCGGAACCCTTTCCGTTCCGCTATGCTCTTGCCTCGGACTCCACATCCGACTGGATATCCGCCCGCCCGACGTGCGAGAGCAGGATACGCGCGGGAGTTCCGTCCGGTGCGGGAATCAGCGTGTTGCCCCGGAAACACAGATCGGCAATATTGTCGAAGATCGCTGCGGGGGCGCCGCCGCTCGCCATGCGGAAGCTGTTGTCCAGCACCCGGATGCGTCGGTGGAAATAACGCCCGGCTTCCACGGCTTCGCGCGGAGCACACTCAATGACAGGTGTCGAACATACAGTTGCGGATGGTGACATCCTGCGTGCCGCCGGACTCAAACCAGTATTCGCCGTTTGCCTCAAACAGGATGGCGGCACCGCTGGTATGGAAGTCGCAGTCCTCAATGACTGTACGCCCGCGCGATGCGATCAGCATGCCGCGCGCCCGGTTACACCGCACGATATTGTGCCGGAAGGTCAGCGCGACGTTGTGGGAGATGTTCTCCACTACCTGTCCGGGGCGGATTTCGGGCGCCGGTATGCGTGCGGCGCTGTCCGCAACTTCGGGCGGAAGCGGCTCAAGACTCAAACGAATGATCTCGGAATTTATATATTCCACATCGCGGATAATCCGCTCGGAGAAGGGAATCAGGCTTTTGGGGTTCAGTAGCTGGATCCGGTCGCCGGCGCGGAATATGCGGATGCCGCTTGCCTCCTGATGCATTTCGCGTACAAGGAGAGCGTCCCGCTCCACATCCACAATGCGGGTGTACATTCCGTGAATGTTCAGCGCATCGTCCAGCTGTCCCTCAAAGATGCAGTTCTCGACCGTGACCGAGCCGTCGCAATCCACAAAGTGCGTCGCGTCGGCTACGGCGGAGAATGCGAACCCAGCCGGGCGGCGGGTGTGGAAACCGTCCAGGCGGATGTCGCGGCTGGTCTGCGCAATAAAGCCCATGCCGTGACAGGACAGAACCGTTGCGTTATGGCAGGTCACGTCCGCGGAATCACAGCAGAAGATGCCCGCACCCATCCGGCGCGCGGCAGACAGAACCAGAATGTTGCCGACAGGCGGATAGCGGTGAACGCCGTGAATGCGCAGCTTCCCGTCCGGCAGGTATTCACAGGTCATATCCCGGAGCAAGCCGCCCAGATTATGGTCGGCGGAACCGGGCTGGTATTCGCCGGTGTCTCCCCGAAGCTCCACGTCCAGCTCTATGCTGTAATTGCAGGTGCGGCGCGGCTTGGGGCAGACCAGTTCCCCGTGCCGCACGACGAATTGCTCGCCGCCCTGCATGACCTCGGCATCCACGAACCCGTCGCCGTGCGCGACAATGCGTACCTGCATGACCATGGTGCGCGGATTTTCCAGAGTGAAGTTCCGCAGTGTGATGTGCTCGGAGCCGAGAATGGCGATGTGCGTCGCCTCGCCGGGCAGGCAGAGCGTGGAACCGGCGAAGTCGATTTCAAAATCCTTCATGCCCTCGATCAGAACCGCAATGCGGTGCGGACCGTTGAAGCCGTGATTGGAGATACACAGGTCACGCTCCGCGCAAAAGGCAGGGTCAAGCGCATAAACCGCGGGGGTATCGAACACCAACTTGCTGGCATGGCACGACCGGCAGGCGGCAAGCGCCCGATACAGCCCCAGCGCGTGATTGTCGGGAACATCAAAATCCCGGAAATGCAATATCAGACCGTCCATACAGCGTCACGCCTTTCGTGTGCCGGGAATCACAGCCCCAGCAGGGATTCCAGATCGGCACGGGACCGGAAGCCGACCGCTTTTGCAGCAATTTCACCGTTGCGGAACAGGAATACGGTGGGAATGCTCTCGACACGGTATGCCGTTGCCAGCTCGGGCTGTTCGTCAACATTTACTTTCCCGACTTTCAGTACACCTTCATGCGCCTCGGCAATTTCCGCAATGACGGGTGCCAGCATCCGGCACGGACCGCACCAGGTCGCCCAGAAGTCAACCAGCACGGGCAGATCTCCGCGCAGAACCTCCTCTTCAAAATTTTCTCTCGTCAGTGTGAGTTCATTCATGTTCATATTCTCCTTTTCTGCGAGAGCGATCCGCAACGGCGTAAAACCGCGGGATGCTGTCGCTTTTTTGTTGCTTCGGATGCGGTCTGGCATACCTGTCAGACCGACTTTATGCTAACACATTTTCCTGCATTTGTCAATAACAAACGGAGCCTTTTCGGGCGGCAACCTCAACTTTTTTCCTCTGAGAGCAGGGAAGCGCAGACCGCTGAGCGGGTATGGCTCGCCGGATGAGCCATCGCCCTGTGCGTATTCTTTGCCCGCTTCGGTGGCACTGCGCCATGATGGCGGCACATCGTTATCAAAGAAGTGAGAATTTTAGATAAAAAGACGAAAAAGACTTGCTTTTTTGATTCGGAAATGTTATAATGAGCGCGCAGGACTTACGCATGCGGTTCCCGGAAGCCGGACAGGCGGATACTTGCACACCTGCACTGAAAGGAGTCAATCAAGCAATGAAATGTTCCAACTTTTCACGGAAGGCGCTCACCGTTGTCCTCGCGGCGATGCTGACGCTCTCGGCACTCGGCACAGCCTCCTGCACGGACGGAATCGATTCGACAGGCTCCGCCACTGCCACGGCGGGGGAGACCGCATCGGATAGAAACGACACCGACGCGGAGACGGATACGGAGAACGTTACGCAGACCGAGTCGGCAGCCGAAACAGAAACAGACACAAAGGATGACGCAAAGGAGAAACCAATCATGTTCGATCAACTGACGCAACTGGACAAGGAGACCACCCCGTTCTGGAAGACCAATGTCATGTACAACGAAGCGGCGACCTTTATCGTGCGGGAGGACGGCAGCATCACGGCAAAGCTGTACTTTCAGCCGACCGCCATCCTGTCGGTCAAAAGCAATGACCTGAAGACAACCTTCACCGAGGGTGTGGACTATACGTGGGACAAGGAAAGCAATATCCTGACACTGCCGGCTGGTTCTTCCATCCCGTACTTCACGCAGAATGACATTCACGGAAAGGACGCGGACGGCAACTACATCCCGGATTTCGGCTCGTCCACTCCGTGGGATGAGCAGGGGCGCTCCCGGTTCGGGAATGCACTGTACTGCGTGGGGGAGTTCCTGTATGCAAAGCAGATCGCCGTTACGTATGAGTACGAATTCGGAAGCTGGGACGGCCCCGTGACCGAGATGCAGACCGATCGTCTTCCCAAGACCGCAGCCAAGATTGAGGCTCTGCGCCAGGCGGGCGACACCGATGCCGCGCTGAACGTCGTGTTTTTCGGTGACTCTATCTTTACGGGCTGTGATTCCTCCAAAATGTATAACCGGGAGCCGTTCCAGTGCAGTTTTCCGGATTACTTCAAGCAGGTCATTGAGGAGAAGTACGGCATCCGTGTCAAGCGCTACAACCCGTCCGTCGGGGGCATGGATTCCGCTTGGGGCGTCCAGAACGTCAAAGAAGTTACGGACAAATCGCCTGACCTTGTGTTCATCGGCTTCGGGATGAATGACGGCGGCAAGTCCGGAAGAACCGTAGCCAACAACATCAAGCGGATCATGAGCAAGGTAAAGGAGCAATTCCCGGATTGCGAGTTCGTTGTGGTCGCGCCGATGGTTCCCAACGCCGAGGCTGGGTTCCTGTCAACGCAGGGTGAGTTCCCGAAGGCCTTCGGTCAGCTGGCAGGTGATGGCGTTGCCTTCGTGGACATGTTCAGCTTCCATTCAAAGCTGTTGGAACGGAAGGATTTTATCGCCATGTCCGGTAATAACATCAATCATCCCAACGACTGGCTCATACGCGTGTACACAATGAATCTGATGGCGGCGTTCCTGCCCTACGCCGCCGGGTAAGAAAGGCGGTACTGTGATAATGAAGCACACGAAGAAAGGAAAGCGAGCCCGACTGCTGTGCGCCGTGCTGGCGGCATTGCTGCTTGCCGTTCCGGCTGTCGGCTGTGCCGGCACCGGCGGCGGGGATGCCTCCGGAACGGAGACAGGCGATACAGATACCGGTGGCGGAACGCCGACCGGAACCGCAACGGAAAGCATCACCGCAACCGAAACCCAAACCGAAACCGCAACGGAGGATACAAGAATCGAGATGGACATTTACGGAAACGGATACAACACCAATATGCTGGTCGGCTTTGACGAGCAGGGGCATCTGGTGGATGCGGTAAGCACCCCGCGTGAAAACAAGCAGGTCGGTATGTTTTACTTCATCTGGCTCGGTCAGCACGGTGCGCAGGAGATCTACGACATCAGCAAGATCCGCCCGGAGTATGGGGACGAGGTCACCTTTCACAAGGACGTTCCGGGTATCAGTCCCGCCAACAATTTCCACTGGTGGGGCGAGCCGCTGTACGGTTACTACAATAGTGGGGACCGCTGGGTTATCCGGCGGCATCTGGAGCTGCTGACCGATGCGGGCGTGGATTTTCTGGTGTTCGATACAACCAACGCTAACACCTATGATAACATAGCCAAGCGGATCATGAAGGTCATTGAGGAACTGCGTGCCGAGGGCTGGAACTGCCCGCAGGTCGCCTACTATACCCATAGCTACGCGATCCAGACCATGACCAATCTGTATAACAATATCTATAAAGCGGAGGTCTGCCCGAACGCATGGTACCGTGTGGACGGTAAGCCGCTGATCATCGGATATATGGATCCCAAGCTGGACAAGGCGGAGGCGGAGTCCCGCGGGGATACCTCCTACAATCCGTCGGCGCCCTCGCAGGAAATGCAGGATTTCTTCTACTTCCGCGAGGCGCGCTGGCCGTACGAGCGGGCAAAGAGCAACAGCTGGCCCTATACCGACTGGAGCTGGCCGCAGAAGCTCAACGGTGATATGATCAGCGTGTCCATTGCCACACACCCCGGCGTTCCGTTCAGTTTCTCGCTGACGCATGAGGGGTGGATGAACTGGGGACGCGGCTATAACCCCCGCACCAAGGTCAATGTCCACGAGGACATCATGAAGGGAACCTTTTATGATTTCCAGTGGGACACCGTATACAAGCGTGACCCCAACTTCGTTTTTGTCACCGGTTGGAATGAGTGGGTGTCCATCAAGTCGGCATATGGCGGCGAGTATATGTACTGTGACAACGTGGATATGGAGTATTCCCGCGACGCGGAGCCGATGCTGGGCGGCTATGAGGACGCTTACTTCATCCAGACCATCCGGAATATCCGGCAGTATAAGTATCAGCCCATCACGGGCTATGTTGCCAAGACCGTCCGTAAGACGGTGGACATCGGCGGTGCGGCACCCCAGTGGGAGGATGTCAACGCGGTGTACAGGCGGGTAGGAACGGATGACGGAAGCCGCGATTCCGTTGGTGGCGCAACATCGGTCAGCTACAGGAACGATGCGGTACGCAACAACATTCTGGAGGTTCGCCTGACCAATGATGCGGAGAACCTGTACGTGATGATCCGCACAGAGAACGATATCGTGACGGCGGAGGATACCGGCTGGATGAACCTGTTCATCGGCTGCGGACGCCCCGCCACGGGCAAGGGCTGGGAAGGGTATGAGTATGCTGTCAACCGTTCCCGCACGGACGGACGGGCAACCGTGGAAGCCATGAATGCGGACGGTACCGGAACCCGTATCGGCGAGGTATCCTACACGGTTCAGGGCAATGTCATGCAGATCGCGATTCCCCGCGCTCTCATCGGTGCCGACGGCATGGGTGACATATACTTCAAGGTAGCCGACGGTGTGGAAAACCCTGCCGAGATCATGAGTTACTATGCCTCTGGGCGGTCATTGCCCATGGGGCGGCTGAGCTATCTGTACCAGTTCGGGCAGGACTGATGCCATTCCTAACATTACAAAAAAGGAGAAACAACCATGAAACGTTTGCTTTGTATCCTGACTCTGCTTTGCGTCCTCGCGGGACTGTGTGTTCTGCCGCTGTCTGCTGCCGAGGGCAATGTCACTGTGCGCTACGGCGCGGAGGATCTGTCCCTGACCCTGATCGACCCGTTGGACGATGCGGGTCTGACCTTTGACGGCAGCTTCGGCTTCGGCGTTGCGACCGTGCAGAACGGCGAGATGGCAATTACGGTAAATGGGCAGTATTTTGACTGCTACGCCATGACGACTGCGGCACTGCCGAATGCTTCCTTCACGGGCGCAAAGTATCTTGCGCTTTCGATCCGGAACGAGAGCGACGGTGACGTGTACTTCTGCCTGCAGCCGATCGTAACGGCAGGCGGAGCGAATATGTTCCTGTCCGGCGAGCTTGCCAAGAAGAATCCGGTCAGGCTGGTGGATGCAAAGGGAAATGCGAAGGATGCCAAGTGGTCCGGCACCAGAGCCATCAACGGGCGGGATTGCTTCATCGTTCCCTATAAGTTCAGCGGTTATGTGCTGATTCCGCTGGGTATCATTGCGGATCTGAACGTTCTGTCCGTGCCGGTCGTTGCCGAGAACAGCGGCATTGTCGCCTACGGATTCCATATTTGCCCGGACGATGCAACGACGGTTCGCTTTGCCATCAGCGATGTGTACGTGAGCGGTGCGTTGCCGGAATACCGCGATCCTGCGGCAGAAACAACCGCCGCAACGGTATCACAGACCGAGACGACGACTGCTGAGCAGACAACAGCGGAGCAAACATCCGTGCAGAATGCCACGACAACCGTCACGGAGCCTATTGAAACATCCACCGACGATCCTGTGACTGTTACGACGGCGGAGTCCGACAGCGCATCGAATCCGATTGCCGGGACAGATACGGGATGCTCGTCCATGATCGGACTGTCCGGTCTGCTCCTGCTGACCGCTGTCGGCGGTGCGGCATTCGTTGCTAAGAAAAGACGTTGATGGAAAAGAAAAAGTCCCGGAGTGCGCAAGTACTCCGGGATTTTTGATGAGAAATAATGTGGCAGGACGCCCGATAAGTCGGGATCCCGACAAGTCGGGATGGCTCATTCGGCGACAACCGCCGCCTCGCTTTTTTCAGCCGCGCCGACGCTTTTCCGGGTGCTGACGCTGTATTCGGTCACACCCAGTACGGTCTCGCCGTCGATCTGCAGGGCGGTCGGGCGGTTGAAACGGACAGTCACCTCATGTCCGGGACGGATTGTGACCATTTCCCGGTGCAGGATATGCTCTCCCTTGAAGATGGACGGGAACACAATCAGCGTTTTGAGCTTGGACCTTCCGGTCATGACCATGGTAGACACGCTCCCTTCCGGGTCGAGGCGATTCTGTCCGGGAGCGCACATCATACCGCCGCCATAAAAGCGTCCCTTCATGGTGGGTGCCAACCAGACCGCGCGGTAAGCTTTGGTGTCGCCGTCCACGCAGACATCTGCCAGTGTGCGGTGATAGCCAAACAGCAAACCCTTGATGGCAATGGCGGTATAATTGACGGGCTTGTCCGATTTCAGTCGCTGTTTGTCGCCGACTTCGCAACAATAGCCGTCAATGCCATAACCGATGCCGTTGAGAAAATAGCGTGTCATGCCATTGACCGTAACGGTCGGCAGGTTCTGAAGGTATGGATTAAGCAGGAAGGGCGGGTCATCCCGGGTGCGTTCTGCATCGCGCAGGAAGTCGTTGCCGCTCCCGGCCGCGAAGTAATAGATGTCCCGTGCGGGCGCCTCGCCGCCCATGTCGTTGATAAAGTGGTTCAGCGTGCCATCGCCCCCGGCAAGTACCACGGTCGTCTCGGCGGGAAGCGAGTCCAGGTACGCCCGGATATCGGTAATGGCTGTTACATCGATGTAGTCCAATGATTTGCCACTCCAGATGCTGTCCAGGCGGCGCGCTTCGTTCAGTCCCCGCCCGTTTCCGGCTTTGGGGTTGTACAGTATACAGCAGGTTTCCATGGGTGCATATCCTCCGTTCGTTCCGCTGCTTTGTCCGCGGCGGCATTGGGGTCATTCCACAACTGATTATAACATAGTTTTTCAGGGTTGTCAAGGATTTTTCAGGGAGGATGCAGGGCAACAGCATTTACTTTTTCATAAAAACATGGTATAATAGGGGACATGAAAGTAAGCGAATTGAAAGGAAACATTACCAACGATATGGAGGCGTTTGGTCTCGAGCGCGAAGAATGGCTACGTACATTTTTGGAATTACCCAATGGAATACCGGATAGCGACACATTCCGCCGATTAACTGTGGAAAAGGATCATGGGCGGCTGGAAAGGCGTACTTATTCACTGTTGACGGATCTTTCGGGGGAGAAAGACTGCGGGAAATGGGCAAATTTGAACGGGATAGGTAAGGCTCATAAAACCTCGTTAGCCTTATTGAAAAAAGCCAAATACGGTCGTATCAGCAAAAGAGGATGATGTTCAAGGCTGCTTTGAACCCACAGATTCTGTTTGATTTCATTTTTGCCAAAAAAGAAAATGCTGCTGCCCTGGAAAAATGTCGGTTCCGTCTTGATTTGTTTCCCGCAATGTGCTATAATAAAGTGAAGCGGATTATTGAGAATTACGGAAAGGAACCGTGTATATGTATCGAATTGTACGCAAACGGGTGCTGAACCCAACGGTTATTGCAATGGACATTGACGCGCCGTTGGTCGCTGCCAAGGCGCAGGCGGGGCAGTTTATCATTCTGCGTGTGGATGCCGAGGGGGAGCGCATTCCGTTGACTGTCGCCGGCTATGACCGCGCGGCGGGCACCGTCCGCATCATTTTCCAGACGGTCGGTGCGACCACCGATGCGCTGGGGCGGCTGAACGTCGGGGACAGCATTCAGGATTTCGTGGGACCGCTGGGAAAGCCTACCGAACTGGAAGGCTTGCATAGGGTGTGCGTGGTCGGCGGCGGTGTCGGCTGTGCCATTGCTCTGCCCATTGCCGAGGAACTGCATCGGCGTGGTTGTGAAGTCCACGCAATCATCGGCTTCCGCTCCCGCGACCTGCTTATTCTGGAGGACGAATTCCGAGCCTGCTCGGATCGTTTGGCTGTCATGACGGATGACGGTTCTGCCGGACGGCAGGGCGTGGTCACGTTGCCGCTCAAGGAGCAGATCGAGGCTGGCGAACAGTATGACGAGGTCATCGCCATCGGACCGCTGGTCATGATGAAGTTCGTTGTTGCGACCACGCGTCCGTTCGGCGTCCCGACTGTGGTATCCATGAACCCGATCATGATCGATGGGACCGGTATGTGTGGCGGTTGCCGCCTGACCGTTGGCGGAGAAACCAAATTTGCCTGCGTGGACGGACCGGATTTTGACGGCTTCCTTGTTGATTTTGATGAAGCCATGTCGCGGAGCACCATGTACCGGGATTTTGAGCAGCATGCCCGCGAGGCGGCGTGCTCACTCTACCGGAAGGAGGTGCACTGAGATGGCGGTTACGCGGAATATGTCCCCGGAGAAGCACCCCATGCCGACGCAGGATCCCGCCGTGCGCGCACACAATTTTGATGAGGTCGCTCTTGGCTACGATGAGCAGACTGCGCTCGCTGAGGCAGCACGCTGTCTGAACTGTAAAAATCCGGCGTGCGTGACGGGATGCCCCGTCAGCATCCGCATTCCGGAATTCATCGCGCACGTTGCAGCGGGAGAGTTTGAGGAGGCGTACCGTGTTATCCATACTTCCTCCTCTCTGCCTGCCGTATGCGGACGCGTCTGCCCGCAGGAAACGCAGTGCGAGATGCACTGCGTCCGGGGTATCAAGGGACAGCCGGTCGGCATCGGGCGGCTGGAGCGCTTTGTGGCGGATTGGCACAACACGTACGCGACCGAAACGCCCGCCGTTCCGGCACCGAACGGGCACCGCGTCGCCGTGGTCGGATCCGGTCCTTCCGGGTTGACCTGCGCCGGCGACCTTGCCAAAGCGGGGTATGCCGTCACGGTGTTTGAGGCTCTGCACGTCGCGGGGGGCGTGCTGATGTACGGCATACCGGAATTCCGTCTTCCCAAGGCGATCGTGCAGAAGGAAGTGGACACTCTGCGCCGGATGGGAGTGGATATCCAGACCAATGTTGTCATCGGCAAGACCATTACGGTGGATGAACTGTTTGAAGCGGGCTATGAGGCGGTATTTATCGGTTCCGGTGCGGGACTGCCGCGCTTCATGAACATCCCCGGCGAGTCACTCAAGGGTGTGTACTCTGCCAATGAGTTCCTGACGCGGAGCAATCTCATGAAGGCATATCGTCCGGATTCCGCCACGCCGATCCTGCACGCCCGGCGTGTCGCCGTTGTGGGCGGCGGCAACGTGGCGATGGACGCCGCGCGCACGGCTTTGCGGCTGGGCGCGGAGGAAGTTTCCGTTGTATACAGACGCTCCATGGAAGAGTTGCCTGCCCGCCGGGAGGAGGTTGAGCACGCCAAGGAGGAGGGCGTCGTTTTCCGCCTGCTGTGCAACCCGACGGAAATTCTGGGCTATCACAATCCGGATGACCGCCGCGACCCGAAAAACGGCTTTGTGACAGGTATCCGGTGCATCCGGATGGAGCTTGGCAAGCCGGACGAGAAGGGACGTCGGCGCCCGGTCGAGGTTCCCGGCTCAGAGTTCACGCTGGATGTGGACTGCGTTATCATGGCGATCGGCACCTCTCCCAATCCGTTGATTAAGTCCACTACGACCGGGCTGGAAGTCAATCGGCACGGCGGAATTGTTGCGCAGGAGGAAACCGGCGCGACTTCACGCGCGGGCGTGTTTGCCGGCGGCGATGCCGTGACCGGTGCCGCGACCGTTATCCTGGCGATGGGAGCAGGGAAGACAGCAGCCCGCGCTATTGATGCGTATCTGAACCCGGCAGCATCCCCTCCCGGGCAAACCATCTGAAAGGAGTATGCATATGGCGGAGGCAGTATATCGAGGGCGCGGTGCAGGCGTTCCGTATGACGAATATATAACGCTCATCAACGAGGTGTTCGGCTTTGACGGCGTGGAGCAGGATTTCCGCACGCTGCTGCCCAAGCTGTATCGCCCGGGGCGCACGCCGCAGAACGAGAACTATGTGGCGGTCGAGGACGGCGTCTGCGTGGCGGCAGTCGGCGCGTACAGCCATGAGATACGGGTGTGCGGCACGATCATCCCCTGCCGCGGCATCGGAAACGTGGCGGTTGCACGCGCGGCACGCGGACGCGGCTACATGAAGGACTGTATGCGTATGGCTCTGACGGACATGGTGCGCGATGGCATCGCCCTGTCCACACTGGGCGGACGGCGCCAGCGTTACCGCTATTTCGGTTATGAGAAGGCAGGTATCTGCTATACCTTTGCAGTGAACGCGGATAACCTGCGGCACACACTGGGAGCGGACTACGTATCGGGATTGGATATCCGACAGGTGAATGCGGACGACGAGACATTGCTGACGGCTATCCGGACGCTGTCCTCCTCCGGGGTCTACGCCCCAATCCGGGCGGCGGCGGATTTCTTCGATATTCTGTCCACGTGGCGTGCGACGGTCTGGGCGGCATTGCGGGACGGGAAGCTGGTCGGCTATGCACTGCGCGGCACGGACGGGCAGATTTCCGAGATCCGCGCGACTGACGCAGGGGAATTGCTGCCCTTCCTGCACGCTCTGAGGCGGCACCTGGACACCGACACACTGACTCTGCGTCTACCGGAGCATGAGGATGCCTGCCTGCGCGCGCTTGCCCCTGTGGCGGAGGGGTACCAGATCGGTTGCTCCATGAGCTATAATGTGCTGAATTACAGACTGGTATGTGACGCTTTTTTCAATCTGCGGGCGACCTACGCACCTCTGCCGGACGGGAATCTGACAGTGTGCATTCACGGGCTTGCCGGCGACGAGCGGCTGAGCCTGTCGGTTCGTGACGGCGTTCCGTCCGTCCTGCCGTCCGAGCCTGGCAGGGAGCCGGAACTGGAGCTCTCGCACGTTGAAGCGATGGAGTTGCTTTTTGCACCGTTTTCACCCGGTCGGCGCAAGCTTTCCCCGGCAGTGCAGGCATGGTTGCCTCTGCCCATCTGGATGTATAAAGCGGACGAGGTCTGAGCGATGCGCGGTAATAGAATATGCAAAAGATAACATTGAAAATTGACGGCATGGTGTGCGGGATGTGCGAATCCCACATCAACGACACGGTGCGGCAACACTTCGCCGTTCAAAAGGTGACCTCCTCGCACACTAAGGGCGAGACGGTCATTCTGGCGGAGCGGGCACCGGACGAAGCGGAACTCCGGAAGGTTATAGCCGCCACGGGCTACGAGCTTAAGAGCATCACAGTAGAACCGTATGAGAAAAAGTCCGGTTTCTTCGGGTTGTTTGGCAGAAAGTGATGTAAGTCGCCCCCGGTGCTCCGACTTGCGGGGGCGGTGCCTCGTATGAGTGAAAGAGGCGGGCGTGTCCGGACGTTTTTTCAAAAAACTCTTGACAACCGAGCCGTTTCGTGTTACAATGGCGCTGTTTGAAACGCAAAGACCGGGAACGGACAGACAGGCTGCCTTGACAGAGAACCGTGGGTGGGTGAAACACGGCAGGCGGCGGGCTGTTCTCTCACCCGCGAGCGGCTGACTGAACCCGGCGAGGAGCCGGTACAGGAAGGACGGACCCCACCGTTATACGGGATGCGACCTGCGGTGCCTTGCCGGATGGTCGCGGATGAGCGGACGTCTGCCGGAAAACGGCGCGTCAAGCAGAGTGGTACCACGGGATTGCCCCCGTCTCTGACCGGAGACGGGGTTTTTGTATGTCCTGCCGTACCCGCATACCGATAAAGAAAATCCACACCAGAAAGGACGCACACCATGAAGTACGATTTTTCCGCCATTGAGAGCAAGTGGCAAAAGCGTTGGGAGGAAGCGCATATTTTCAAGGCGCAGGATGCTTCCGACAAGCCGAAATTCTATGGGCTGGTCGAGTTCCCCTATCCTTCCGGCGTGGGGATGCACGTCGGGCATATCAAGGCATACTCCGGACTGGAGGTTGTCAGCCGCAAGCGGCGTATGCAGGGCTACAATGTTCTGTTTCCCATCGGATTTGACGCTTTCGGACTGCCGACCGAGAACTCCGCTATCAAGACCGGCATCCATCCCCGCGAGCTGACCGACCGCAACATCCGCAAGTTTACCCAGCAGCTCAAGCGCGTCGGATTTTCCTTTGACTGGACGCGCGTCATTGATACAACGGAGGAGGATTACTATCGGTGGACGCAGTATATTTTCCTCAAGATGTTTGAAAAGGGGCTGGCGTTCCGCAGTACAGCCCTGGTCAACTACTGCCCGCACTGCAAGGTCGTGCTGTCCAACGAGGACTCGCAGGGCGGCAAATGCGACATCTGCCACAGCGACATCATCCAGAAGTCCAAGGACGTCTGGTATCTGCGCATCACCGCCTACGCAGACAAACTGCTGGAGGGACTCCGGGATGTGGACTACCTGCCCAACATCCGCCAGCAGCAGATCAACTGGATCGGAAAATCCCGCGGTGCATTCGTCAATTTCGGCGTGACCGGCACCGATGAGAAGCTCCGCATTTACACCACCCGCCCGGACACGCTGTTCGGTGTGACTTTTATGGTTATGGCGCCGGAGCATCCGATGCTGACGGACATGGCGGATCGTATTACCAACATGGACGAGGTGCGAGCCTATCAGGCTGCGTGTCAGAAAAAGACCGAGTTTGAGCGGACACAGCTGGTCAAGGAAAAAACCGGCGTCCGGCTGGATGGCGTCCGGGGCATCAATCCCGTAAACGGCAGGGAAATACCGATCTATATCGCGGATTATGTGATGATGGGGTACGGCACGGGCGCCATCATGGCAGTCCCGGCGCACGATGAGCGGGACTACGCCTTTGCCAAAAAGTTCGGCATTGACATCATTCCGGTCATTCGGGGCGGCGATGTGGAGAAAGAAGCCTATGCAGGCGAAGGGGAGATGATAAACTCCGATTTCCTCAACGGACTGGATAACAAGGCGAATTCCATCGCGCGCATGATCGATTGGCTGACCGCCCACGGCATCGGCGAAGGCGGTGTCCAGTATAAAATGAAGGACTGGGCGTTTAACCGTCAGCGGTACTGGGGGGAGCCGATTCCCATCGTGTACTGCCCGCAGTGCGGCATGGTGCCGGTACCCTACGATCAGCTCCCGCTCCGGTTGCCGCCCATGACGGAGTTTGAGCCGGGGCAGGGCGGTGAATCGCCGCTCGCCAAGGTGGATTCCTTCGTGCATTGCACCTGCCCGAAGTGCGGCGCCGCCGCCCGCCGGGAAACGGATACCATGCCCCAGTGGGCTGGCTCGTCCTGGTATTACCTCCGGTATATCGATCCGCACAATGATCACGCCCTCGCCGACCCGGACAAGATGAAGTACTGGATGCCTGTGGACTGGTACAACGGCGGTATGGAGCACGTCACGCGGCATATGATTTACTCCCGTTTCTGGTACCACTTCCTGTACGACATCGGCGAGGTGCCGACGGCGGAGCCGTATGCCAAGCGCACGGCGCAGGGGCTGATCCTGGGTTCGGATGGCGAAAAGATGTCCAAGTCGCGCGGCAATGTGGTGGATCCCAATGACGTGGTGGACGAGATGGGAGCAGACGTTCTGCGCGTGTATATCCTGTTCATGGGCGACTATGGCGCGGCGGCACCGTGGTCGGAGAACAGTATGCGCGGGTGCAAGCGCTTCCTGGAGCGGGTCGCGGACCTGCCCGGTAAGCTGGTGAAGGAGGAGAATGCCAGACTGGAGTCCTGCTTCCACAAAGTCATCCGCAAGGTTTCCTCCGACATTGAGGATATGAAGTTCAACACCGCAATCGCCGCCATGATGGGGCTGCTCAATGACATTGACGCCGCAGGCGGACTGACGCGTGACCAGCTGTCCGTATTGCTGCGCCTGCTTTGTCCCTTCGCCCCGCACCTGTGCGAGGAGCTGTGGGAAGCACAGGGCGGCAAGGGCTTCTGCTCGCTGGCAGCGTGGCCTGAATTTGACGAGGCAAAGACCCGCGATGAGGTCGTCGAACTTGCGGTTCAGATCAACGGCAAGGTGCGCGGCAAGGTGACTTTGCCCGCCGATGCCGACCGCGACACGGCGCTTGCCGCCGTGCGTGCCGACGAACGGCTCGGTGCTTTGCTGGAGGGCAAAACGGTGGTCAAGGAGATTGTTGTGCCCGGCAAGATTATAAATATTGTGGTCAGATAATCTGCCGTACCCTTTGCGTGCCATCCGGCACACGGCAGTCCGAACCCGATACGAAAAGAGCGGGGGTAAAGAACTCAAACTGAGTTTTTTACCCCCACTTTTCTGTCTGTACCGGAAAGCCTTTTGCCACGGGGGCGGCCACCCCCGTGGCACGATGCGGCACTCAGTCCGCCAGAATCTCAGAGATGGTGATGCTGCCCCCGCCGAATGTTATGACTGCGATTGCGGCGGCGGGGTTTTCCGTGCACCTGCCGCTTTGCAGTGCCTCCTCCGAGAGTTTCTGCCCATTCCCGTCATAAAAAGCTATGGTGTATCCCGTGGCGTCCTCCGCCGTAAAGAACGCCGTAACACGCCTGCTCTCTCCAAGCAAAATCGTCAGAGTCTTGCCCGCATTGCCGGAAGGGATACTGAGCGCGGTCAGTACATTGCGGTCGGTCAGCATACCAAACTGCGTCGGTGCAAGATCCGTCAGGTCGCTCGACAGCGTGGGATGCCGGTAGTCATCGTGCACGACCGTAAACATGGACATGGTAAACCAGTTGGTCTGTCCCGCTGTGGCGATCAGACGCACATAGCGCGCGGTCAGGTCAAGCCCGTCATAGGTTACCTTTCCCTGACCCGGGTTACCAAGTACGTGCCAGATATATCCGTCGGCGGAATACTGCACCTGTGCGCTGTGCATATAGTCCGCCGTGTGTCCGCCGACTCCGGTCTCAAGCCCGATTTCGGTCACATGGCAGGGCGCGCCGAGATCAATCATGACATAGTCCCCCGCCTCCACGGCGCGTCCGGCCCAGAAAAAGGTGTCCGCTTTGCCGTCTGTGATGCGGTCGGGTGCGTAATCCTCATACGTGTTGAACGAGGTGGACAAGCCCGGTTTGCCGGAAATTGGGGTAGCGAGGCGATTGGTGTTTGCCTCGAAAACGCGCACCTTTACCCATGCATTGCTTTGCGTATCGGTATTGCGCATACGCACATACCGTGCATCAAAATCCAACCCTTCCAGGAAGATTTCCTCGCCGAACTGCCCGGCGCATATTTCCGTCCAGCTCTGCCGGTCAGCGGAATACTCAATGGCGGCGTTGGCAAAGACGTCCGTACCCTCCTCGCCCGTAGCAATATAGAGGTTGCGGACACGGACGATCTCGCCGAAGTCCAGACCGACGTAGCCGGTCGTCCCGCTTGCCGCCTGCCACATGGCACCGTGTGACCAGAAGTAGGTGGAATCATCCCCGTCACAGATGCGGTCAACCGTGTAATTTTCATAATGGCTGGCATTTGTAATGCCCGTTGCTTTCTGCGACGTAGCCGGTTCGGCAAAGCCTGCCAGCACGTTGAAGCGATGCGTCACACCGGAAAGCAACGGTGCCAGCACGTTGGGAGATACTACCCGGCTGTTTCCGGTTACAGACTCCATCGCTAAGCGGAAAGCATCCGCTTTCGCATAGACGACCGCGCTGTTGCCTGCCGCGTGCGCTTCCTCAGCCTCGAAATATGCGATCGCCATATTGCACATTGCCACAGATTTGTCGAACCAAGCCCCGGCTTCGGCGGCAAGCGCGGGGTCTGCTTGGCGCAGAAGGAGCAGATCATCCGCCGTTTTGCGCAAAAGCGTCAGGATCGGCGCGATCTGTCCGGATCCGTCGCGCCATGCGGCGATCAGCTTTCCGAGCGGTACGGTCGAGATGTTCCCGTTCTGCGGGCAGGCGCCGACAAGGTCGATAAAGGTCATCGCCGCATCGGCGGCATCCCCGGCGAGGTACGTGGCAGCCGCACGCGCGGAGCGGTCTGCGTCGTATGCCGTAGGGTTCCAGAGGTAGTCCGCCACCGTAAAGAGCGGGTACAGGGAAGCGTGCCCCTGATTCATGGGGTTGGCGACAAAGCCGGAAACAGCCTCCGCCAGCTTTTTGTCCAGTCCCTGGCACGGTGCCATATTGAGGTGATCCGCCAGCACATCGTTGACCGGGTAGTTCCACCAAAGGTATACCTTGCGCCCGTATTTCTTGTTGATGGCTGTAAGATCGGATGCATTGATTGACGCAGGCGCAACGCCGGGCCCCGTCCACATCAGGCGCAGAGCGGGATCGAGCAGCGGGGCGATGCGATCCGTGTAGGCGGTCAGCATGGGGTCCGTGTATTCGGTGGTGATGCAGATAAGATCCGAAGCGCCCTCGTGCGTGCGGATAAACTGCGTCTGAAAATCGTTCAAAAGCTTTGCGTGCCCCTCGGCGTTCAGCGTTGGGATATCGTCCAGGAGAACAGCAAAATCCCGCACGCCGATCGACCAGAGCTGCTCGCACTTGGCGGTCAGCTTGGCAAAATCCTTTCCGTAGCCGCTGCCTAAATTGATATCGATACCCGGCGAAATGGCATAGACAAAGGAGACACGGTTTTCTTGTGCACAATCGACCAGCCCCTTGAGCGCCGCAAGCTCGGCTGAGGTGTACTGCTCGCGCCAGCGGCTCCGGTGCTTCTCGTCATCCTTGGGCGCATAGATATACGTGTTCATTTTTTGCTGTCCCATGAAGGAAAGCAGCTCCTTGCGGAAGTTGTCGCTCCATGCGGTGCCGTAGAATCCTTCAATCACGCCGCGCTCTGCCACGGCAGGGGCGTCCGCAATTTCCAGGCACGGGAGAAAATCTCCGTCCCGCAGTGCAGACAGCGTTACCAGCGCGTAGTAAACGCCTCGATCACTGCCTGCCGTAATCTCCACACCCGTTTGCGATACCTTCAGCAAATACCCCTCGTCTGCCCCGCCCGGAAAGCGATCCGAAAGATCACCCTGCACAATAGTCAGCGGAAGTGCGTCCGTCTGCGCGGACAACAGCCCCCGTTCGCGCAAAAGCTCCTCGTATGCGGCAGCACCGGCACCTACGGAAAGTGTGGCTGGAATGGCGGGAACCCGTCCTGCGGCATCCGCTTGCGGCAGGGTAAGACTGAGCGGTACGGGGTAGACCGACTGCACGTGCGTGTACAGCGTCCCGGTGCCGCCTGCGCTGTCGGTGGTTTCCTCCGCTGTCTCCCCGGCGGTTTCCCGGGTAGTTGCCGCAGTGGTTGTTGCAGTTTCTCCGCCTTGCTCGCTGCGCCCTGAGCAGGACGGGAATCCCGCACACAGTGCCGCGCACAGCAATACGCCAAGCAAGGCATTCCTTCTTATTTTTCCGAAACCTGTCATAATCGTGCCTCCTCCCGGTTGCAACCGTTCTTCCTTCCCATTCTACCATACCGGCAAGGAAAATGCAAGGGATTCGAAAAACTCCTTGCTGAAACAATGTTGCCATTGCTCTTGCCGGGGGCTTCTTGTTCGGAAATCTGGTTTGGCTACGCCGCCGCGATCTGCAAAAAAGCCTTGCTTTTTTTGTGAACATGGGGTATAATAGAGGCGAGAGCGGGGAACGATGCACCCGCAAGGAAAGGACGAGACGAAAGTGAAAGCATATGAACGCCTTCTGCAATACGTGACATTTTGGACGACCAGCGACGAGGAATCCGCAACGGTTCCCTCTACCGCCCGCCAGCTGGTACTGGCACAGGCTCTCCGCGATGAGATGACAGAACTCGGCATCTCGGCAGTGCGCCTTTCCGACACTGGCTACGTGTACGGCATCATTCCTGCCACACCGGGGTATGAGGATCGCCCGGCGCTGGGCTTTATTGCACATATGGACACTGCCCCTGACTTCAACGGGGAAGGGGTCCGTCCCCGCCTGGTCCCGCAGTATGACGGTCGGGAAATAGTACTGGGCGACAGCGGGCGCGTCCTGTCGCCGACCGTGTTCCCGCATCTGCCGGGACTTGCCGGGCGCACGCTTATCGTTACGGACGGAACGACCCTGCTGGGAGCGGACGATAAGGCGGGCATCGCCGAAATCATGACCATGGCGGAGTGTCTGCTGCGGCAGGATATCCCGCACGGAAAGGTCTGTATTGCATTCACGCCGGACGAGGAGATCGGACGGGGACCGGATGATTTTGACGTTCCCGGCTTCGGCGCGGACTTCGCCTATACGGTGGACGGTGATGTGGAGGGCAGCATTGAGTATCAGAATTTCAACGCCGCAGCCGCCGTATTCCGCATTCGCGGCGTCAACGTCCATCCCGGCTCTGCCAAGGATGTCATGATCAACGCGGCATTGGTTGCTATGGACATCAACAGCCGCCTGCCTGCCTCCGACATTCCCGCCCGTACCGACGGCTACGAGGGCTTCTTCCACCTGACCGACATGGAAGGAAATGTGGAGTCTGCCGAACTGAAGTACATCATCCGCGACCATGACGCCGCAGGCTTTGATGCGCGGTTGGCTCTGCTCCGCCGCATTGCGGACGATATCAACGCCTCACTGGGGGACGGCACTGTCACACTGACGATCCGGGAGCAGTACCGGAACATGGCGAAAAAGATTCAGCCGCATATGCACCTGATCCGCAATGCCGAACGGGCTGCGCGCTCGGTCGGTGCCGAGCCCGCCGTGCACCCCATCCGGGGCGGAACGGACGGCGCACGGCTTTCCTTCATGGGCTTGCCGTGCCCCAACCTGGGAACCGGCGGGTATGCGTTCCACGGTCCCTATGAGCATATCACGGTCGAGGGGATGGACACCGAGACCGCCATTCTGCTGGAGCTGGTCAGACTGTATGCCGACCAGGCAGGCGATGCCGACTGAAGGATGCTTTTCGCGAATGCTATTGCGTACTGAGGAGGTTGACACATGAACCGTAATCTGTTCCGCCGCCGGACGGCATTTTCACTTGCGCTTGCGATGCTTGCCCTTGCCTGCATGGTTCCGTTTGCAATCGGTGTATTCGCCGCAGAGGGGGAAGCAGACTATGTCGCACCTGGCTATGTGGTTGATTTTGCTTCCTCCGATGCCGTTGGTCAATGCTATGATGCGTATCACCTGACCGCTGTTCCCCAGGACGGCGCGATGCGCCTGCTGTTTGACGATAACGGCGGCGGAAAATGCGATGACCCCTACCTTTCACTGGCTCTGCCGGCGGGGGTGGACTGCACTGTTTTTCACTACATGGCTATGTTGGTGCGGACGGACAAGCATGACCTGCGCGGTGAGCTTCGTTTCCGCACCGCTACCACCGGTAACGACTACCCATGCCAGCCGTTCCGCTATCAGGCAACCGATGATTGGCAGCTGGTCGTGGTGGATCTGACCGACCGGGCGACCATGATCTATGCTTCCGCCGGGATGGCGGCAACCGGAGTGCTTACCAATATCCGGCTGGATATGTTCAATAATGACTGCCCGTCAGACACGCTTTATGAGATCCGCGCGTACGGCCTGTATGACAACGCGGCGGATGCCGCGACCTTCGTGCATTTCTCGGACGCAGTCGGAGCAGAAACCGAAACGGAGCCGGAGCCGACGCCGGATTACAGCGCAATATGGCGCGGCGAAGCCTATGCATCCCCCGCCCTGCGCCTGCGGATGCGTTGGCTGACCTACGGATTCACCAGCACGGCGCCTATCGACAGCTTTTTGAGCGCCGGCTACGGTGGGGTGGTGTCCAATGTCAATTTCACGCCTACCTATCTGCGGGATGACCGCGAATTTGAGCTTCTTGCCAAGGTATACGATTATGCCAACGGTCTGGGTATGACAACGTGGATTTACGATGAGTACCAATGGCCGAGCGGCAAGGCATTCGGGCAGGTGCTGGAGGGGCACGGGGAGTATGAGGCAACCGGCGTGGAGCATCACCGCCTGACCGGAAACGGCAGCACAGCCGGCTATGTCTGCGCGGGGCAGGATATCCGCATCCTGCGTGCCGATCTGACCGATGCCGCCGGCACGCGTTTGTTGGAGGCGGGCGGCACTGCGGTCACGGCAGACGCCTCCGGCGCATGGCGGCTGGATGTATACGTTCTGCGAAAGACGTATTCCGGCACGGAAAATCCGGGGGACTTCACAACCCTGCGACACGTCGATCTCCTCAATCCGGAGGCTGTCGCCCGCTTCATTACGCTGACGCACGAACGTTACCGCGACAGGATGGGCGATGCGTTCCGGAACGTGGACGCATTCTTCACGGACGAGCCGCAGCTCGGCAACCGCGGAATGCGGAAGTACGTTGTCTGGACGCCGGGACTGGAGGATAAGTTCCGGACGGAGTACGGGTATGAGCTGAACCTGCCCAGTCTGTTCTCAGGCGACACCGATGCCGACAGACTCTGCCGGATGCAGTACTATCGCCTTGTGGCAAAGCTGTTCCGGGAAAGCTACACCGTGCAGATCTCCGCCTGGTGCCGGGCAAACGGCGTAGAATCCTCCGGGCATCTGCTGTTTGAGGAGAATATGAACGACCACATCGAAACCTACGGCGGAGACTTTTTGCGCGTGATCGGCGGAATGACAATGCCCGGCGTGGATCTTCTGTGGGTCGATCCGGCGCACCTGATGAGTGAGAACTACATCGGCAGTACCGTCGGCATCCGCTATGTTGCCTCTGCTGCAAAAAACATGGGTGAACGGCGCGTGATGGTGGAATTCAACCCCAATGCCGCCAACGCGCTGTCGGCGGAGCATCCGCTCTTGGACTGCGTGGGCGGCGTGTCGCTGACGCGCCTGCTTGGCACGACGGATTACAATGTCATCAATCCGCAGAACGATCTGACGCGTGCCGATTCCGAAAAGCTGAATCTGTACGTCGGACGCCTCAATACACTGCTTGAAGACATGGACGAAGCGGGGCAGGTTGCGGTGTTTTATCCCATCGCCACCGTGCAGGCACTGCATGATGCCGATAGTGCGCACGGCTCCGAGTCCGGAAACAAACGTTCTGCCTCGGACAGGCTGGACTCCGGATTCCAGGCTCTCTGCCGCACCCTGCTGCAAAACGACTATCTCTACTCCGTGCTGGATGATGACAGCCTCTGCGGCGCGACGGTTGCAAACGACGGCTGTCTGTGCGTCGGCGCAGGTGCGTACCGAACAGTTGTTGTCCCCTTCGCGCAGTACATCTCGGTGGACGCGCTGAGCAGATTGGTCGCGTTCCGTCAGGCAGGCGGCACGGTCATCTTTGTCGGAGACAAGCCTGTTCACGGGCTTGCAGCCGGACAGGACGCCGATATTGCCGGACTGATGGCACAGCTTGCCGACAGCCCCTCTCTGAGCAAAAACGACAGCCGGCTGACGGCGGTGCTGGCGGACAGCGTCCGCCGCCCGGTCACGCTCGACCGTGCCGACTCCGTTATCAGCGGCGACTTTGCGGGCGAGGAATGCGGTATCACGTACCTGGCGAATACCGCAACCGATGCCGCGCAGGTCACATTGCGCTACGTCGACGGGTATGCAGGCGAGGTCACGGTTTACTATCCTCTTTCGGGCAGAGCCGAGGTCACTGCCGCGGGAGACGGACTTGCGCTTTCGGTTCCCGCCTACGAGGCGGTATTGATTCTCCGGCAGGGTGTGGAAGACCATCGTGCATCGCACAAGGCGCAGGAACCCGATGCAGGAACAGGCGTGGCGACCGATACGACGACCGGAGCAGTGCCGGAGACCGACACTGCACGTCCCTCCGCCGCGACGGACGAAACAGCCGCATCCGAGACGCACACCCTTGCTCCGACCGGCGGCACCGGATGTTCGTCGGCAATCGGTGCGTGCGTGCCGGCACTTCTGCTGTCGGTCGGCATGTGTGCGGGGGTCGCCGGACGTTGCCGCAGGCGCGAAAATTCAACTTTTTTGTGAATAATGCGGATTGCCCCTTGCATAAAAGGGCAAAAGCGGGTATAATAATATTGGTTAACAATTCAAAAGCACTTTCCCGTTCCGGGCGGTGCCGCAGAAAGGAGAAGTCGGAATGGCTGTACTATTGACAGGAGTGCCTGTGTCCGATGAACAGGCAAAAGAACAGGCGCCGGTCGAAACGCCCGAGACGGACAAGCCCGTCGACGGAGAGGATTCCGCGCCGGTCTGTGTGCCGGAGGGATGGGCTTCGTTAGTGGACCTTGATCCGGATGCAGAGGCATCGCTGACAGAGCTGCTCCGGCTGATGAAGCAAGAGCGGTATGACGTGATCCCGTCGCTTTCCGGGTATCTCGTCACCGAGGATCCCACCTATCTGCCGGAGGACGCGGTCGTGCGTGCTATGGCGCGCCAACTGGGGCGCGACCGGATGCTCGCACTGCTGATTACCGTATATCTCCGTGCACATACCGACGCGGAAGGAAGCTGACCGCATGGAACGTTCTCACGCGGTATTTCTTTCCCTGCAGAATCGCCCGCCCCGCCCCATCGCGGCGCCGGAGCGGGCGGTTCTGTGTCTCGGGAATTTTGACGGCGTTCATGTGGCGCATCGCGCCCTTCTCCGCGCCGGTGTCCGCTCCGCACGCGCGGGCGGTTGCCCGTGCGGAGTCTTTTGCTTTTACCGCCCCTCGTCGGATTATTTTCCGGCTCTTCCTGCACCGGAAGCGGCATATGCATCCGGCACGCACCTGTGCTCGCTTTCCGAAAAGCTGGCGAGGTTTGCAGAAGAGGGGGTAGACTTTGTGTGGCTGTGCTCCTTCTCCGCTGTGCGGGATATTCCGGCGGGGGATTTCCCGGAACTTCTGCGCACCGGGTGTGGCTGTCAGGGCGTGGTCTGCGGCTTTAACTACCGGTATGGAGCAGGCGGTGCGGGAACTGCCGCAATGCTTGCCGCAGCTTTCTCGCGTACATCGGATGTGCCGCCTGTTGTCCTGTCGGAAATGCGATTGGCAGACGGGACGGTCAGCTCCTCACGCATCCGTGCGGCGCTCCGGTCGGGGGATCCCCGCCTTGCAGCCGCACTGTCCGGACGCGCTTACTCGTTGGAGGGTTGCGTAGTGGCTGGCAGACATCTTGGACATCGTCTTGGCTTTCCGACTGCCAATCTGTATTTTCCTGCCGGGCGGCTGATACCCGCACACGGCGTGTATGCCGCACGCGTATATACGCCGGACGGCGTCTTTCCGGGCGTTTCCAATGTCGGTGTCCGACCGACGGTAGACGGTTCTGCCCACCCGCGCCCCAACTGTGAGACCTATGTGATCGGTTTTTCCGGCAACCTGTACGGGCGGAGCATCCGGGTTGATTTCATGGAATATCTGCGACCGGAGCAGAAATTTTCCGATCTGGACGCATTGCGTGCCGCCATCGCGCGGGACGCGGAACGGGCGGCGGAGCTGGTGCTGCCTGAATGATTCAAGAGACGGAGGTGGTCCTGTGCGACGGTGGCTGTGCGTGCTTTTGTGCGTCCTCCTTTGTCTGCCGGTTTCCGTCGGGCTTTTTTTGCAGCCAGCCAAGGCAGTCAGCCAGCCGGATGCCTCTGATGTGCGTGCCGCCTACCTTGCCTGCCTGGACAACGGGCAGGTGCTGTTTGAACAAAACACCGACCTGACACTTTACCCCGCCTCTACTGTCAAGATCATGACCGGATACCTTGCCTGCCGCCTGCTGGGGGATCGGTTGGGGGAATCCGTGACGCTGACCGATGCCATGCTGGCGGGTGTTTCGGGGCGGAGTCTGCGCCTTGCTGCAGGAGAAGAGCTGACCGTACGTGATCTGCTGTATGCTTCGCTGTGCGGCGGATACAACGATGCGACTGCCGCGCTGGCGGTGCTGGCATCAGGCTCCGTTGCAGAGTTCGTTTCGCTGATGAACCGGGAAGCGGAGCGGCTGGGGGCAAACGGCACCCGCTTCACCAATCCGACCGGATTGCATGAGGACGGCATGGTGACGACCGCCCGTGATATAGCCGCCATCGCGCGCGCCGCGTGGGGCAATGACCTGTTTATGCGAACGGTTTCTGCGACTTCCTATACCATCCCTGCCACCAACGTGTCCTCCGAGGAGCGGACGGTGTACAATCGAAACCTGCTGCTTTCGGATTCCAGCCAGAATTACCGGAACGGCTACTGTCGCGGCATGAGCGCCGGCATGACCGATGAGGGGGGCTGGTGCGTTGTGACAGTATACGAGCGTGACGGTTCTTCGCTCCTGTGCCTGGTCATGGGCGGCGCGGACGTGCCGAACGGCGAAATAATCCCCGCCTACACGCGTGTCAACGCCCTGCTCGCATGGGCGCGGCAGAACTACGGTTACCGCCAGCTGTACGCGCCGGGCGCCGTATACAAGGTCGTCCCCGTGGGCATGACCGGACTGAGCTCCAGCCGAGCTAAACTGGTTCTGCCCGACGGACTGTCGGTCTACCTGCCTAAAGACGCGGAGGCATCCGCCGATCTGACCGAATCTTTGATCCTTACCGGTGGCTCGCTGGAGGCGCCGCTGACCGCCGGGGATACAGTCGGCACATTGACTGTCCGGTTCGGGGGGGAGGTCATTGCATCCGCACCGGTAGCCGTGACCGAGGATTTCGCCGTCAGCGGCTTCCTTGCGCGGATGCAATCCTTCAAGCACTATCTCGGTAGCCGCGCTTTTCTTGCGTCTCTTGCCTGCTTTGCTCTGTTGCTTGCCCTGTATATCGGGCTTGTCCGCAAGCGACGCGGGCGGTACGGCAGCCGTCGGGGGAGACTGTACCGCCGGATTCTTCGCACGCGTCGCGCAAGACGCACCGCCAGTACCCGTTACAGAAAATAGCACCGCGCAACAACGGCACCTTCTTACGGAAAGTCCGTAACGGGCAAAAGGGCCGGGCTCCCGGCAGGGCGCCTGACCCTTTGCTGTTTCAAAGCAGAATGCAGATAAGCCCGCCGCTGCCCTCGTTGATGATGCGCTCCAGCGTTTCGGAAAGCTTTTGCCGGCTTGCCTCCGGCATATGCTCCAGTTTGGCGTGGATGCCCTCGTTGACCAACTCATAAAGTGATTTCCCGAACATATTGGAATCCCAGATGCGGGCAGGATCTTCCTCAAACTCGCGGAGCATATAGCGCACCAGATCCTCGGACTGCTGTTCGGTTCCGACGATGGGGCTTACTTCAGCCTGAATATTCGCCCGGATCATGTGTACAGAGGAAGCCGACGCGCGCAGGCGAACGCCGTAGCCGCCGGCTTGCCGCACGATTTCCGGTTCGTCCAGCTTCATGTCGGCAACGTCCGGCATCACGATGCCATAGCCGCTGTCCTCGCAGTCATGCAGGGCGGCGGCTACCTTGTCATACTCCGCTTTCATCCCGGCAAGAGTCCGGAGCAGATCAATCAGTTCCTTTTCGCCTGCGATATCAAATCCTGTCAGTTCACTGATGACGCGGTAGTATAGGTCTTCCGCCATATGCAGTGTAACCAGTGCGCAACCGCGCCCCAGATCGACTTCGTCTACCGAAACACTGCGAACATACTCGTTCGTGTCGAAATCCGAGAAGGCTGTCCGGATGTCCCCGATTTTCCGGACGCGATCTGCCGCCTGCCGTAACTGCCCGATGACAGAGGCGTGTATGCGGTGTGCAGGTTCCAGCGCGGTCGTCCATTCCGGCAACCGCACACGCACCTCGGTCACGGGGAACTCCAGCAGAACCAGCTCCAGTATGTGCCGGATGTCCTCCGCATCCAATTCCAGGCAGGACACCAGTGCCACCGGTACGCCGTACTTGGTTTCCAGCTCATATGCCAGCGCGGTGGCTTCATCGGAATCCGGTTTGGCTGAGTTCAGAATCAGGGCAAACGGCTTGCCCATTTCCTTCAGCTCACGCACGACCCGTTCCTCCGCCTCCACATAGGAAGCGCGCGGGATATCCCCGATGCTTCCGTCTGTCGTGACCAGCATTCCGATGGTCGCGTGTTCGGTGATGACCTTGTGCGTACCCATTTCCGCCGCTTCAATGAAAGGCATCGGCTCCTGGCTCCACGGCGTGCGTACCATGCGAGGCTGTCCGTTTTCGACCGTTCCCATCGCATCCGGTACGATGTAGCCTACGCAGTCGATCATTTTTACCCGCATGACGGCATTGTCGTCCAGTTTTACCGTTACTGCCTCGTCCGGAATGAATTTCGGCTCGGTTGTCATGACTGTTTTGCCCGCCGCCGACTGCGGCATCTCGTCCCGTGCCCGGTCACGTGAGTATCCGTCGCCCATGTTGGGCAGGACAAGGGCTTCCATGAACCGTTTGATAAAGGTGGATTTGCCGGATCGGACGGGTCCCACCACCCCAATGTAGATGTCGCCGCCGGTCCGTTCGGCGATGTCCCTGTAAATGGAATGCTCTGCCATAGAAAATCCTCCCGTTTCTCACTGCATTCGTCAGTGGAGTATATGGGAAATGTTCTGCCATTAGAACATACCGGAATGGAACGTCCGGAATTTCGGCGGGGAATGTTTGCGGGGGCGCCCGCCTTTCCCCTATCTTATCTCAGGCATTGGCTGGATCAATCCACGCCCACACGCTCATCCGTCATGCCCTGCCCGGCAAAAATGGGGGTGCGTTCTTGATAATTTTCCCGTTACACCTTGACAATCCTGTCCCGTTCGTGTACAATATAATCAATGATGACCGAGGTCGCCGACCAAGGTTCTCTAAAAGGAGGTACGATATGTATTCATTCCCTATCGGCGTAATGCTGGAGTCTTTCCGTCTGCCAGCGGCAGACGCCATCCGCTGTGCGGCAGAATTGGGCGTGCAGGGAATTCAGATGTACTGCACATACGGGGAACACGCACCCGAAAACATGACGCCTGAAAAACGGCGTGAACTGCTGGATATGGTAAAGTCTGCCGGACTGCGCTTTTCCGCAATCTGCGGGGATTTGGGGCACGGCTTCGGCGATGCGACGCTCAATCCGCAGCTCATCGAAAAATCCAAGCGCATTCTGGATCTGTCCCAAGACATGGAGGCGGGCATTGTCACCACGCATATCGGCGTGATTCCCACCGATCCGACCCATGAGCGCTACCGTATCATGCAGGAAGCCTGCGGACAGCTCGCCGCGTATGCCGACTCCATCAGCGCGCATTTTGCCGTTGAGACAGGTCCCGAAACATCCGAAACGCTCAAAAATTTCCTGGATTCGCTGGGCGGTTCGCGCGGCGTGGGCGTTAACCTGGATCCTGCCAACCTGGTTATGGTCACAGGAGATGATCCGGTGGTAGCCGTACACAACCTGAAGGACTACATTGTCCACACGCACGCAAAGGACGGTGTGATGCTGCACCGCGGCGTGCCGGAATACATTTACGGCGTAGTGCATCCTGTACCGCAGGAGTTCCAGGGCGTCCAGTATTTTGCGGAGATGCCGCTGGGGCAGGGAGCAGTGCACTTTGACACCTATCTTCGGGCTTTGGATGAGATCGGCTATCGCGGCTTCCTCACCATTGAGCGCGAGGTCGGAGATGATCCCATTGGCGATATCCGCATAGCGATCGACCACCTGCGCGACGTGATGAGCAGGGGCTGATAAGCATTCAGTTGCAGAAAAGGAGAAAGATTCCATGAAAATTTCCGTCAGTTCCTACTCGTTCCAGCAATACATCGGAACCGGCAGGATGTCCCATTTTGACACTATCCGCAAGGCGCAGGAGATGGGCTTTGAGGCTATCGAATTTCTGGATATGCCCCGGCCTACCTATGAAGAACAGCTTGCCTACGCCGCCGATCTGCGCGCGGAGGCAGACGCCTGCGGCATGACCATCAACGCCTACACCATCGGCGCCTGCCTGTATCAGGACACACCGGAGCGAAACGCCGCCGAGGTCGAGCGCTTGAAACGGCAGGTTGATATTGCCGCCGTGCTGGGATGCTCCGTCATGCGCCACGATGCCTGTTACAGCCTCGGCAGTACCGGCAATGCACGCAGTTTCGGACTGATGTTGCCCACCATCGCTGCCAACATCCGTGCGGTCACGGAGTATGCTGCGACCAAGGGCATCCGGACTGCCGTTGAACCACGGCTTTGTGGCACAGGACAGCTATCGCGTAGAGCAGCTGTTCAATGCGGTAGCGCACGACAATTTCGGACTGCTGGTGGATGTCGGTAACTTCGTCTGTGCCGATGAGGATAACGTGACTGCCGTGTCCCGTGTCGCCCCCTATGCGGTACATGTCCACGCAAAGGATATGTATAAATCTACTGAGCCGCTGCCCGGATACGGACAGACTCGCGCCTGTAACTACTTCAAGGGTGCTATCATTGGGGAGGGCGATGTCAACGTTGAACAGTGCCTGCGTGTACTCAAACGGGCAGGGTATGACGGCTACTGCTCCATTGAGTTTGAAGGCTCGGAGGATTGCATTTACGGTATTGAAACCGGACTGCGTAACCTGCGCGCCATGCTGGAGCGTATCTGAACACGGTGAACCTCTGATAATCCACCGAAAATGACCGTGCACCGAGCTATGTGCCGGTTCACGGATCTGCCTGGTGGACTCAGGCAAGAAATAGCATAGCGAAAAATGCGGGGAGCACCCCGCATTTTTTGCTTGCACGTCTGGGATTTTGTCTGTAGATCCTTACTTTGTTTATCTGTTCCGGGGAGTGAGTGCGGGCATTGTTTACATAAGGGACGAGTTTCGTCACGTGGATGAGTTGAAACTCGGTAGTTGTTTTCAAAATATCTCCGATTGAGCACAAGAAAGCCACCCGGTGTTACCCGGACGGCAATCTTATAAAACTGTTGTTATCATTTGAGGAGATGTGCGATTCGCGTGTAAATATCGTTTCCAACATCGGCACCGAATTTTTGGCACAGTTCATTTTGAATCGCTTTCTTGTTTTTCTTCCCATCATAATTTTTACAGGCGAGAGAAGCAACAGAGCAAATGGTATCGTTGGTATAGCGTTTTGCTTTGCTGAGTGCTTTTTGAATTGAACAGTTGAATTCGGATTTCGCGGGTACTTTGGTTGCCTTTGCGGGAACAACCGTTTTTTGGGCTTTCTTTGCCGGGACTTTTTTCGGTAACCGGCTATAGATTTCATTGACCGCTTCGACATACACGATGAATGAAGGGTGATCCCTATCTCTGCGTTCGAGATAGAAGTTCTTTTTGTCAACATAACACGCGCGGAGTTCAAGCCACATATTGGCTTTTTTGATTGCGGTCGCTTTGGATGCGACATTGTGAGAACTGGGAACTTCATTCCAGGTATACTGGTCCCGCATCAATCTCCCTGCGTTTTTGTTGTGGATGAGACGGCACATCGTTCCATCAGGATTCTTTGCAACAATAGCCACATCAAAACTAAATTTTAGATTTGGCGTATCATTAAAATGAAGCAGGCAGGTCAGAACGGACGTTGAATCGTGCGCATCCGAAAAATCAAAGCCATTGGCTTTGTTCAGTGCATTTCGTACCGTGTCTTTTAGGCTACGCAAATCTTTCCAGTATTCGTTGTCTGCGGATACAATCTCAAGATTGTAGTCCAGGTCATACGGACCATTGCCGTTTCGCGTTACCAAGTTTCGCACACCGCTTCCGACAAGCACAAACTGTGCGTTGATGCCTTTCTCGCGAAGAGCGGCGCAGGCTTTTGTCATAACATCGGAGCATTCGTTTCTGTAACGGCGACTCTCGGCTTCGTCAATTAATACGTACATATTTTTTCTCCTTAATTATCCCAAGCCACCCATTTAGCCTCGAGTGCCAAATCATTGAATTATACACCTTTTTATGCTTTTTGTCAAGGCTTTTACGGAATTTTTTCATGGCAACTTCTGCGTTGTAAAGAGATATGACCCAAAAGGAAGAAAAATATAGCAATTCCCCAAATTACAGGCAATATCCACCGACCTTAAACCAGCCAACGCAATCCCGTTGACTGACGCACAATAGCGCACAGGAGACTGTTTTAGGCAAGAGTTCGGCAGTCCGGCACTTCCACTTGCGCCAAAGCGCCTTTACCTTCGACCACAGCATCTCAATCGGATTCATAACGGGGTTGTATGGCGGCAGATACCGCAGCTCTATGCCTGCGGCGTGATATGTGTTGTTTGTCCTCG
>ERZ857629.906-NODE-906-length-36691-cov-6.233513_pt1 | contig 36691 bp, 37 predicted proteins | sample MGYA00519700_ERZ857629 | MGnify/ENA primary metagenome ERZ857629 (study PRJEB31778, sample SAMEA3449351) | human gut metagenome | biome: human gut; feature: human-associated habitat; material: faeces | place: United Kingdom | collected 2010/2012 ... | reverse complement strand
ACCGACACCAGCAAGAAGGTGAAAAACGTCATCCGGCGGCGGCAGGCCGACGGGAAATGGCTGTGCGCCGCCCCCTACGGCTATATCATCAACAGGCAGAAGGAATTTGAGATCGTCCCCACAGAAGCGGAAATCGTCCGGCAGATTTTTGACCTGTACAACAACCAGGGCTGGGGCTACAAGAAAATCGCCAACTACCTGACGGAGCAGGGCATCCCCACCCCCCGGATGTCGGAGCAGATGCGCAAGGAGGCGGCGGGGGAACCCACCAGCCGGAAAACCAAGGCCACCTGGGCCATCGTCACGGTGCAGGGAATTTTAGACAATGATTTTTATATCGGCACCTTCCGGCAGGCGAAATACACCCGGGCCAAGATCAACGGCAAGGATGTGAAACGGGACGAGGAGGAGCACATCGTCATCGAGAACCACCACCAGCCCATCATTGACTACCGCACCTTTGCCACCACCCGGGCCCTCCGGGAGAAGCGTTCCACCGCCAATTATCGGGGCGTGAAGAAGTACGACAACGTGTACTCCGGCTTCCTGTTCTGCGGGGACTGCGGCAGCCCCATGTTTGCCATGAGCCGCAGGGATTTGAGCGCCGCCTACACCTGCGGCACCTACCACCGCCGGGGCCGTTCCGGATGCAGCTCCCACCACATCCGGGTGGACAAACTGGACGAGCTGCTGAAAATCTATGTGCGGCGGGTCATGGAGCATTCCCATGCCATGCTGGAAGAACTGAACGCCGAACTGGCACGGCAGGATTCCGATGTGGTGGAAACGGAGCAATCCGCCGACCATCTGGCCCAGGTCATGGAGGAGCTGCGGGAGGAACTGAAAGCCACCAAGCGGCAGCGCATCCGGGACATAGTGAAGCACCCGGAGCAGGAGGAGCTTCTGGCGGAGACTTACGATGAACTGGAAGCCGACCTGCAAAAGAAAATCGAGGGGCTGGATCACCAGATCGGTATGCTCTCGGACAAGCGGAACACCATCATTCAGGCGGGGCGTGCCGCCAAAACCGCCATGGAGGTATTCGGGGACATTCTTTCCAAGGAAACGCTGGAACGAAACGATTTAGAGCTGCTGATCGAGCGCATCGACGTATTCGAGGATCGGCTGGAAATCCGGCTCCACAGCGATGTGGACACCCTGCTCCACGTCAACCAGGGAGACATTGCCGTAAATTTTAATTCCGGCACGGAAAATAGCGAAAATACACTGATCCAGTCCTCCAAAAACCACGAGGACAAGGTTTTCCGTGTCAATGTTATCAGTGACGGCGACCCGTTGGAGATTTATACGGAGAAGGATGGCGGGGTGATATTTCGGAAGTATTCGCCGATGGGCGACTTGCAGGAGTTTGCGTCGCAGATGTGTGAGTCCATTGTGGCAGCCACGGGGCATATTGCGGCGGTGGCGGATCGGGACAGCATTATTGCGCTGCATGGCGCGCCCAAGCGGGATCTGATGGACAAGCCCAATTCCCCTGAGCTGGAGCGGATCATGGAGCAGCGGAAGAACTATTTATATCAGAGCGGCGAATCCCCCATCCGGGCGGCGGACGGAACGGACAAGTACCATCTGGGCGCGGCGGCCCCCATTCTGTCCCAGGGGGATCTGATGGGGTGCGTCATGCTACTGCTGGGCGAAAACGACTCCCCACTCCAGGATTCCGACCGCACCCTGGCGCGGACGGCAGCCAGTTTTTTGGGCATGCAGCTGGAAAGCTAGGGAAGCTCTGATTAAATCGGCAAGAGCTGTGAGCGAGAGATTTTTCGGCCAATCGAGGTATCGAAAACGGCGGAATACTGTATGTATTTCCCGTTTCCGATACCGAAGAGTGGATGAAAAAGATCCACTCACAGCCGCAGACGATTTATTCAGAGGTTCCCTAATCCTTTATATGCAGCACAGCGGCGCAGACCCCGACGGAGGATTTGCGCCGTTGAAACTTCCTCTTGACATTGCATTTTCGCTTGGCTATAATTGGTGTATATACAACGATGTACATACAACTAACATGACGGAGGTGTACATATGGACATTACCCAACGAAAAATCACGAAGATTGCCCGGGAGGCGGAGAAGCTGGTGCTGCTGACCCTGCGGGAAGAGGGGGTCGGCACGGCGGAAATCGATCTGATCCACGCCCTGCGCCATGAGCCGGGCTGCACCCAGGCCAGGCTTGCGGAAATTCTGCACGCGGACAAGGCTGCCATCGCCCGCAGGACGAAGAATCTGGAGGCAAAGGGCTTCCTGGTGCGCAGGGACGACCCCGACGACCGGCGCAGCCAACTGCTCTTCCCCACCCAGCAGGCGGAAGCACTGAAATCCTCCAAAGCGGAGATCGAGGCAGGCTTTTACGAATATCTGACCTCCGCCCTCACCGCGGAGGAGGCGGCGACCTTTGGGGCGATGCTGGACAAGCTCTATGCCGCGTCGAAGGCCGAGAGCCGGGCAGGCTTTCCCCACTTCATTCATCGCTGAAAGGAAGTGACGGTGGGATATGGAAACAAAAAAGGCATTTACCCCTGACAGGATTGGCTCCTATTTCCGGGCCGAATGGCTGTCGCTGACCTTTGTCACCCTTTCGGGGCTGTTTTACAATGTGGGCTTGCTGGCCACCCCCTGGTTCGAGGGACGGCTGGCGCAGTGCCTTGCCGATATTCTGGGCGGCAATGAAACCGCCGGAAAAATGGCGGTGCTGGTGCTGGCCTATCTGGCAGTCACCCTGGCCGTGCAGGGGGCGCGGTTTATCAAGCGCTTTTATGTCCGGCGCTTTGCCAACAACATCAACCGCAGGATGAAGGGCATTCTCTATGCCAATCTGGTGCGTCAGAGCCGGGCCTCCCTGGAGCAGGAGGGGGCCGGAGAACTGATGACCAAGGCCATCTCCGATGTGGACGACTGCGTGGAGGGAATGCGCAAATTCACCACCGAGGTATTCGACACCGGCGTGGTGATGGTCAGCTACGCGGTCATGCTTCTGGTATACGACTGGCGCTTGGCCCTGCTGAGTCTGCTCTTTACGCCGATTTCCTACGTCTGCGCGGCGTGGATGAAAAAGCCCGTGCAGCAGGCGGGGGCGGCCTATAAAAAGGCGGCGGGAGCGCTGAGCGCCGCCACCCTGGACCGGGCCGGGAACGCCGTGACCTACCGCATTTACGGCTGTGAGGAAGCGACCGAGGCCCGCTATGAGCAGACGCTGGGAGACTATGAGCGGACCGCCGTGCGCTCCAACGTGTGGCAGTCCGCGCTGCCGCCGCTGTATCTGGCGGCGTCGGAGGCGGGGGTGCTGTTCATCCTGTGGTTCGGCGCGAAAAATGTGCTGGGCACCGGGTGGCGCGCATGGGATATTGCGGCCTTCACCACCTTCCTCTCCTGCTTTACCAAGCTGACGGTGAAATCCTCCAAGGTGGCAAAGCTCTTCAACTCCGTGCAGAAGGCCGAGGTCTCCTGGAAGCGGATCCGGCCGCTGATGAAATCACCGGAGCCGCTGGAACCCCTTCATGTTCCCGCGCCGGCGGACGTGACCCTTGAAAAGCTCTCCTTTGCCTATACCCAGGAGCCGATCTTCTCCAACCTTTCATTGACGGCCCATCCCGGCGACATCATCGGCGTGACCGGGCCGGTGGCCTGCGGAAAATCCACCTTTGGCCGGGTGTTCCTCTGCGAAGCGCCCTATGGCGGCTCCGCCCGATTCGGCGGAACGGAGTTTTCCCACCTTACGCCCCGGCAAATCGCCGCCACGGTGGGGTATCTGGGACATGACCCGGAGCTGAGCAGTGACACGGTGCAAAGCAATGTTCTATGCGGCAGCAATGAGGACGCTTTGGTCGATCTCTCCGCCACCGCGCTGAAGGACGAGGTGCTCAGCATGGAGGATGGCCTGGATACCATCATCGGCAGCAGCGGCGTCCGCCTGTCCGGCGGGCAGGCACAGCGGCTGGCGCTGGCCCGGACGCTGGCGCACCCCCGCCCGGTGCTGGTGCTGGACGATCCGTTTTCCGCCCTGGATCGCAAAACCGAGGATACGGTGTTTGCAAACCTGCGGGAATACGCAAAGGACAAGGTCGTTTTCCTGATCTCTCACCGGCTGTACCACTTCCCGCAGATGCGGCAGATCATCTTTATGGAGAACGGAAGGGTCGAGGTCGGGACGCATGATAAGCTGATGGCGTCCATACCGGCGTATCGCCATCTTTATGAAAGCCAGACAGGAGGGGATTGCCATGAAGCGCAGGAATAATACCGGGGTATTCGCCGCCCTGCGAACGGCCGCGCTGACCCATCGCTTGCTCACCATCGGGACGCTTCTGTGTGTCGCAGCGTCGGTGGTCGCATCCCTGGTCCCGCCGCTGCTTCTGGCCCGCATCATCGACCGGCTGACCGGGGGACTTCCGCTGGTATTTGCCGCAGTGCTCCTCTATTTTGGCAGCCTTGCCCTGGAGGGGGCGCTGTCCTCCGCCCAGGAGACGCTGCTGGTGCTTTTCGGGCAGAAGATGACCCACGCGCTGCGCTCGGAAATGTCCCAGAAGCTTACGCACCTGCCTGCCGGGACGCTGGTGAGCCAGGCCCCCGGCGAGGTGGCCGCCCGGTTTTCCGGGGATGTGGATACCGTGGAGGCACTGTTCACCGCCGGCATCATCAGCATGGTGGCGGACGCCTGCCGGATCATTTCGATCCTGGCGGTGATCGCGGTAAAGGACATGGGCCTGGCGCTGATCCTGCTGGTGGTGCTGCCGTTCTTTGCCCTCTTCACCCGCCACGTGCAGAAACGGATGCTGGCCGCTCAGCTGGAAAACCGCCGGGCCGTGGCCGCCGTGTCCGGGCAGGTGCCGGAGACGCTGCACAACATCCGCACCATTCACGCCCTGGGGCTGGAGGGCTACATGGAGCAGCGCTATGACCGGCGCATCGGCGAAAGCTACGCCGCCATGGAAAAGACGAACTTCTACGACGCCGTCTACTCCCCCTTGGTGCTGCTGCTGAACGCCGCCGTGGTGGGCATCGTCATGCTGCTCTCCGCCTCCGGCCGGGCGAAGGTACTGACCCTGTTCGGTATGTCGGTGGGCACCTCGGTGGCCGTGATCAATTACATCTCCCGCATTTTCGCCCCCATTGAAAGCCTGGGCATGGAGATCCAGACCATCCAGTCGGCCATGGCGGGCGTCAAGCGGATCGATGCCTTCCTGAGCCAAACGGAGCGCGCTATCCCGCCGGAGCGGGAGAAAGCCGCCCGTGGGGACGTGGTCCTTTCCCATGTGACCTTCGGCTACGAAGGAAAGCCTGTGATCCAGGACTTTTCCATGACGGTGAAGGAGGGGGAGCAGGTCACGCTGGTGGGCCGGACCGGCGCGGGAAAGAGCACCCTCTTCCGCCTGCTGCTGGGGCTTTACCCGCCGGAGGCCGGAACCATCACCATCGGCGGCGTGGAGGTTTCCAAGATCACCGACCGGGAGCGGCGGGCCTGCATCAGCTGTGTGGAGCAGCATTTCTCCCGGGTGCCGGGAACAGTCCTGGAACAGATCACCCTGGGTGACCCCCGGATCACGGAGGAAATGGCGCGAAACGCGGCCAGGCTGGCCGGGATCGACGAGGCCATCGCCTCCCTGCCCGACGGCTACGCCACCGAATGCACCGACGGGATGTTCTCCCAGGGTGAGTGGCAGCTTCTGTCCATTGCCAGGGCTGCGGCAGCCGACCCGGCGGTGCTTCTGCTGGACGAGATCACCGCCAACCTGGATGCCGAGACTGAAGCGCGGGTGCTGGAGGCGCTGCACCGCGCCTCCCAGGGGCGCACCGTGCTCTCCATCTCCCACCGGGTCTATCAAAGCCTGGGCGGCAGGACGATAGAGATCAAGGCAATTACATAAGCAAGCAATTCCCCCGATGCATGCTTTCAGGCTGCACCGGGGGAATTGCTATATTTCTCAAAAGGCAATGCCATCAACTTGAGGGAAAAAACAACTTACTGCCCCTCTGAGGGCAGTGCCTCGCAAGCAGCCAGAGAGTGTCATAGGTGACTTTGAGCTGTTACCGTTCAACGGACGGCACCCCCTCAGTCAGCCCGTTTGGGCTGCCAGCTCCCCCATCGGGGAGCCAAGGACGCTCAAAAGGTTCCCTTGGCGTAGAGCTTGGGGAAGCTGCGCCGATCCAGAGGGTAGACCAGGGCGTATAGTACGATGCCCACCAGGCCGATTCCCATAAAAATCAGCCACAGCAGGTGATACTGTCCCTCCGCCGCCATGAGCACAAAAAGGAGGCCCGGCGAAAAATGCCGGGTCTCCCATGGTGCCCTATTCCCTGCCGGTGCAGTAGATGTTCTCACCGGCTCTGGCCATACCGTGGATGTTGCCGCAGCGGAGGCTGTCACCGGCCTGGGCGTTGCCGCCCACGTCTCCGCAGGTGATGCTGTCCCCTGCCCTGACGCTGCCGCGGACGGTGCTGCAGGTCACGCCGTCACCGGCCTGCACATCGCCGCCCACATCGCCGCAGATCACACCGTCACCGGCCATGATGCTCCCGTGGACGGTGGTGTTTGTGCATTGGACGGAGAATTCCGACTGGATCGTATCCACCGTGCCGCTGAAGTCCAGCCGGACGCTGCCCCGCTCCGCCCCACCCCGGGGGATGTCCTGGTGCTTGATCAGCCTGTGGCCCAGAAAGCACACGGCGCGAAGATCGTTGTCGTCCGGCCAGGGCAGCTCCGCAGGCGCGCTCTGGGGTCTGCCGAACAGCTCATCCAGGGTGATCCCCAGCAGGTCCGCCAGGGCGGGCAGCTGCATAATGTCCGGGCAGCACTGATCGCTCTCCCACTTGGATACCGCCTGATTGGTAATGCCCAGCTTCTGTGCCATGGCCTCCTGGGTCATCCCCCGCTCCCGCCGGAGCTGGGCGATCCGCTGGCCGAAATAAATCTGTTCCATATCAAATACCGCCTTTTTATTCATTTCGTTTTTCTCGAGCGCTCTGCGACCAGCATAGTGGAAATGGGTCAAAAAAGCAAGTGTTTCGTAGTTGGAAGGTATCCAACCTGCGGTTGGACGCAGTTCCCAACAGTGTTTTTGCATCAAATTTCTGGTAAAAGCTGCCATATGGTTCCCATACGGTTCTTTATTATTTATGGATATTTCATAAAGATTGATAAAACGCGAAAATAATGCTTTACTTCTTTAGCGAACTAAAGTATAATACAGCCATCAAATGAAATACGCCCTCTGCGGAGGGCAAAAAAGGAGAAATGAATTATGAAAAAGCTTACCGCACTGCTGACCGCTCTGGTAATGATGATGGCCCTAGCGCTGCCCGCTTTTGCCGCCGATCCTGCCGACTCCGAGTACGTCAAGGAAAAGGGCACCCTGGTGGTCGGCATCACGGATTTTGAGCCGATGGACTTCAAGGACGAGGACGGTAACTGGATCGGCTTCGATGCCGACATGGCCGCCGCCTTTGCCGAGTACCTTGGCGTGGAAGTGGAATTTGTGGAAATCGAGTGGGACAACAAGGTGCTGGAGCTGAACTCCAAGAGCATCGACTGTGTGTGGAACGGCATGACCCTCACCGATGAGGTCACCTCCTCCATGGCCTGCTCCAACGCCTACTGCAACAACGCGCAGGTGGTCATCATCCCCGCCGAGCTGGCCGACCAGTACCAGACCGCTGAGGACTGCGCCGACCTGGTGTTCGCCGTGGAGGCGGGCAGCGCCGGCGAGGCGGAGATCACTGCCCTGGGCTATGAGTGCACCCCGGTGCAGTCCCAGGCCAGCGCCCTGATGGAGGTTGCCGCCGGGACCTGCGACGCCGCCGTGATCGACTCCCTGATGGCCGCCGCCATGGTGGGCGAGGGCACCAGCTACGAGGACCTGACCTATACCGTCCAGCTCAACAGCGAGGAATACGGCGTGGGCTTCCGCAGCGATTCCGACCTGGCCGAGGCGCTGAATGAATTCTTCCTGGCCGCCTACGCCGACGGCACCATGCAGGAGATCGCCGAGACCTACGGCGTCCAGGCCGCGCTGATCGAGCAGAAGTAAAAAAGGCCGTAACAAACAGAAAATACCGCAGGAACGACCGCCCAGCTTTCCCGGGCGGCCCGTTTCTGCGCAAAAGGCGGGTATACTATGGAAACATTTCTCCGGCAATTTCCCATTGTTTTTCAGTCCCTGAATATCGGCTTTCTGCAAACCCTGCGGCTGTTCGCGGTGACGCTGCTGGGGGCGGTGCCCCTGGGGCTGGTCATCATGTTCGGCTCCATGTCGAAGTTCAAGCCCCTGAGCATCCTGACCAATCTCTTCGTCTGGGTCATTCGGGGCACGCCGCTGATGATCCAGCTGCTGATCATCTATTATTTCCCCGGCCTGGTGCTGAAGGTCACCTTCTGGCCCAAGGGTGAGAGCGGGCGGTTTGCCGCCTCTGCCTTTGCCTTCATCGTCAACTATGCCTGCTATTTCTCCGAGATCTACCGGGGCGGCCTTCAGAGCATCCCCGTGGGCCAGTGGGAGGCCGGTCAGGTGCTGGGTATGACCAAGGGGCAGATCTTCTTCAAGGTGATCCTGCTGCAGGTCATCAAGCGCATCCTGCCCCCCATGGGCAATGAGGTCATCACCCTGGTCAAAGACACGGCGCTGGCCCGCATCATCGCCCTGCAGGAGATCATCTGGGCGGGCACCGCTTTCCTGAAAGGCTCCCAGGGCATCTCCGGGCAGGTATGGCCCCTGTTCTTCACCGCGATCTACTATCTGATCTTCAGCGGCGTGCTCACGGTGGGGCTGAACCGGCTGGAAAAGAAAATGGACTATTTCAGGGGGTAAAGCATATGGCGATTCTGGAAGTGAAGCACATTCAAAAGAGCTTCGGCGGCACCGACGTGCTGAAGGATATCTCCTTTTCCCTGGAAAAGGGGCAGGTGCTGTCCATCATCGGCTCCTCCGGCAGCGGCAAGACCACTCTGCTGCGCTGCCTGAACTTTTTGGAGACGGCGGAGAGCGGCACCATCTGCGTCAACGGGAAGGAACTATTCAACGGCGAGGCCCACCGGCATGTCAGCGACGAGGAAATTCGGAAAAACCGGCTGCACTTCGGGCTGGTGTTCCAATCCTTCAACCTGTTCCCCCAATACACGGTGCTGGAAAATGTGATGCTGGCTCCCAAGCTGCTGAAAAAGGCACCCCCGGCGGCGCTGGAGCAGAATGCCCGCAGGCTCATCGACCAGGTGGGGCTGACGGCCCGGATCGGCAATTATCCCTGTCAGCTCTCCGGCGGGCAGCAGCAGCGGGTGGCCATTGCCCGTGCCTTGGCGCTGGAGCCGGACATCCTGTGCTTCGACGAGCCCACCTCCGCCCTGGACCCGGAGCTGACCGGGGAGGTGCTGCGCGTCATTCGGGGCTTGAAAAATGCGGACAGAACCATTATTATAGTAACACACGAGATGGAGTTTGCCAGGTCCATCTCCGACCGGGTAATCTTCATGGCGGACGGCATCATCGAAGAGGACGGCTCCCCCGAGCAGGTGTTCGGCTCTCCTCAGTCCGCCAAGACCCGTCAGTTTTTAAGCAGCTCCCTGGAAAAAATCTGATTTGGAGGAACGGACATGCCCCAGCATCAGTTTGACGAGGAAATGATCCACGAATTGTATCAGGCCTTCATGAAAATCGACAGCGAGGAAGAATGCGCCGCCTTTCTGGACGACCTGTGCACCCGCAAGGAGGTGGAGCAGATGGCCCAGCGGCTCCGGGCAGCCAAGCTTCTTTTTGAGGGCAAGACCTATTCCCAGGTGATCGAGCAGACCAACATCTCCTCCGCCACCCTGAGCCGGGTCTCCCGCTGCGTCCAATACGGCAGCGGATACCGGCAGTTCGTTACAAAAGGTGCGTAATTTTGCCTTTTTAAGCGTGTTCCCTCCGCAATTATATTTATTTCGTGTGTTCCCCTCTTGCTTTTCGGAAGAAAATAGATTAGAATAAACTGGTAGTCCATCCTTCAGAACTGTTTTCATTTTCCGTCACAAAGGAGAGAGGATAACCATGCAATGTATCAAATGTGGTGCAACGATTGCGGAACAAGTAAAGTTTTGCCCAGAGTGTGGTGCTTCACAAAGCTCACCCTGCTGCCCGAGCTGCCAGGCCCCAGTTGTCCCTGGCACATCTTTCTGCGCAAATTGTGGTGCTCAGTTGATGACTCGTCAAACAAATGCTATGCAGCAAGCCATCCAGCAGCCACAGTATCAGCCTTCCCAATATCAGCAGCCGATTTACCAAGCCCCACAGCCTACGATAATTGTCAACAACAATAATAACAATAACAACAATAATGACAACTGGGGTGCGCGGTCCGCAGCAGATGCAATGACCTCAGAAAAGAGCCGTTGGCTCGCTTTCTTCCTGTGTTTCCTATTGGGTGGAGCTGGTATCCACCGCTTTTATGTCGGCAAGGTTGGAACGGGAATTCTGTGGCTCCTGACTGCGGGCATGTTTGGAATCGGTTGGTTGCTGGATCTAATCACAATTCTGTGTGGCTCCTTCCGTGACAAATACGGCTTGTGGCTCCGTCATTGATTTTCCAATATTTCCCGGCTGAACGCTTATTCAGCCGGGATTTTTATACTTTTCTATAAAATGGTTTTGCTTTCATAAACTTTCCATTAAGTTTTTCGGCATATTGTTGACTTCCTGCCCTCTTCGCGCTATGATAGCATGGTTTTACAGTTCTGTTTTCGGAGGACGGCTCTATGGATAAGAGCAGACGGAAAAAGCGATGGATCGCCGCGGGCCTGATCGCCGCGGGCCTGATTTTCAGCGTTGTGATCTGGAAATTTGTGGGCACCCCCATGGTCAATTTCATCTCCGACCCGGCGGCGTTCCGCGTCTGGGTGGAGGCGAACGGCTGGCGCGCCCGGCTGATCTTCGCCGGAATGGTCATTTTCCAGGTGGTGATCGCCGCCATCCCCGGCGAGCCCTTTGAGATCGCCGCCGGATATGCCTTCGGCGTGGTGGAGGGGACGATCCTGTCCATCGCCGCCGCTGCCATCGGCAGCATCATCACCTTCTGGCTGGTGCGGAAATTCGGGATGCGGCTGGTGCGGGTCTTTTTCAGCGAAGAGAAGATCAACTCCGTGAAATTCCTGAAAACCAGTGAGACCCGGGATTTCCTCTTCCTGATCGTCTATATGCTTCCCGGCACGCCCAAGGATCTATTGGGCTATTTCGCGGGGCTGACGGATATCCCGTTTCCCATCTTCTGTCTGATCTGCACCCTGGGGCGGATCCCCTCGGTGATCACCTCCACCATCGGCGGCAACGCCCTGGGCACCAAGCGCTATGGCGCGGCCATCATCACCTTTGCCGTCACCCTGGCCGTCAGCGGCATCGGGCTGCTGATATACAACCGCATCTGCAAGAAGCACAAGTCCAAGGACAAGGACGAAGAAAAATAAGGGCGGCTCCGTTTCGTGGGGGCTGCACAATAGAGAAAAAGGGGATCTCATGCTCAAGAAACGATACCGCGCCGTCTGCCGCCTGCTCACCCGGGTCATCCCGGAATACACGGTGCTGCCGCTGCTGTGCACCCTGGGCTTTCAGGTGTGTGTTTATTCCGGCACCAAGCTGTTTATGGACGGTGCGCACCACTATAATTTTGAATCAGCGGCGGACCTGGCCATTCCGTTCCTGCCCTGGACCGTGGCCATCTACGTTGGGGCGTTTGTATTCTGGTACGTGTGCTACGCGCTGATCCTGCGCAGCGGGAAGGAGAACGCATTCCGCTTTCTCTGCGCTCATGTGCTGTCGCTGTTCGTATTTCTGCTGTGCTTCCTTTTCCTGCCTACCACCAACACCCGTCCAGAGGTAACGGGCCACTCCCTGTGGGATTTCGGAATGCGCATCATCTACGCCTCGGATACGCCCACGAATCTCTTCCCCTCCCTGCACTGCCAATTCAGCTGGCTGTGCTGCCGGGGACTGAAAAAATCCAAGGCTCCAAAATGGTTCCAGGTCTTTGCCTATGTCTTTACCCTGCTGATCTTCGTCTCCACCCTGACCACCAAGCAGCATGTGATCGTGGATGTGTTCTCCGGGTGGCTGCTTGGCGAGGTTGCCTTTGACCTGTGCAAAAGCAAGAAGATCACCCGCCCCTTCTACCGGCTCTTTGACCGGGAAACCGCAGCCGCATAAAAATTCAGCCAGCGCACAAGCGCTGGCTGAACGTGTTTTTGAGCCGATCCTTTAGGCCTTCTCGACCTGGAAGGTGTAGACGGCATCCTCGTTGATCTCGGTGGCGTCCACGCCGGTGGAAGCGTACTCGCCGTCGATGTAGAATGCCCAGTAGCTGCCGTCGGTGTCGTAGTCGGCGGTGACGTTGTTCACGGTCTTGACGTACAGGCCGAAGTCGCTGTCTTCGCCCGCCACAATGCCCAGCTCGGCCAGAGCAGCGCCCACGGTGTCGGCATCGGTGGAGACGGTAACGGCGGTCTCATTGCCCTCGCCGTCGATCACCTGGAACACAAAGGTCTTGTCGCCCAGGCCGTAGTTCTTGCCGTTTTCCAGAGGAATGGTGGTGCCGTCCTCCAGCTCGACGCCCTCCACCTGGAACAGGTAGGTGCTGTCCTCGCTGATCTCGGTGGCGTCCACGCCGGTGGCGGCATACTCGCCGTCAATGTAGAACGCCCAGTAGCTGCCGTCGGTGTCGTAGTCAGCCAGATAGCCGTCCACGGTCTTGACGTACAGGCCGAAGTCGCTGTCCACACCGGCAATGATGTTCAGCGCGGCCAGGGCAGCGCCCACGGTCTGCTCATCAGTGTGCACGGTGCAGATGGTGACCTGATTCAGATGATTGGTCACCAGGGTGAAGGTCTTTGCGCCCTCGCCGTATTCCGCGCCCATTTCCAGCAGGATGGTCTCATGGTTTTCGTCCCAGAGGATCTCAGCAGCCTCGGTGGGCTCATCGGTGGCTTCTACCGCCTCGGCAGAGGCGAAGCAGGCCAGGCTCAGCACCATGGCCAGGCAGAGCAGCAGGGATATCAGTTTCTTCATGGGTATATCTCCTTTTCAATTTTTTGCGGTATCATTTTAGCATGTTTCGAAGCAAAAATCAATCAAAAACGTACATTCCAAAAAATGCAAGCAGCCCCTCGCCGCAGTCGTATTCCATGCCGCAGCTTTCCGCCAGCTTCCGCACAAAGATGCAGTAGGCGGACATGCAGGAATAGCGCAGCTCCGGGTAGGTGCAGGGCTGGCCGTTCTTCAGGGCGCAGGGACTGCACAGGGCGCACCCGCTGGCTCCCACCAGAAAGCCCGGGCAGCCCTTGCTGCGGAATTCCTTCATCAGCCGGATGGACGCGGCGTTGTGGGACTGCTTGGCATGCTTGATGGCCTTTTTGTCCGTATAATCCGATATCTCCCAGATGGTTTGCAGCACCAGCCCGTGCTTGTGGGCCAGCACCCGCTGCTTCATCTGCTCCGGCGTTCCGCAGTCCGGGGGGCAGGAATAATTCACGCCGTACTGCCCGCACAGGTTCTCCTCGCAGAACGGGCGGAACATGGGGTCGAACACGATCTTTCCCGTATCCACCACCGCTGCGGCGGCAAAGCCCTCCGCCTCCGCTCTTGCGATCATTTCTTTTTCTGTCATCATGGCACCTCCCATGCCGTCATTTTACGCCCGGGCGGCCCAAAAGTCAAGGAACCGCTTTATCGTTCCTTTTAGCGGTTGCCTTTTGGGGGCAAAATTGGTATAATAGGGCGGTCAATGAGATCGGAAGCTGTAAAATGCGGAAAGGATGTGCGGCAGTGCGAGGCGACGCGTTTTCCGGGTGTCATCCGGCGGTGAATTTTCTGTTCTTCGTGGGCGCCATCGGCTTTGGGGCGACCATCCAGCATCCGGCCTACTGCGCCGCCGGATGCGTGTGCGCTGCCGTCTACTACCTTCTGCTGAATGGGCAAAAGGGGCTTAAAATGCTGGGCGGCATGGCCGGCGTCTTTCTGCTGCTGTCGCTCATCAATCCGCTGCTGAATAAATCCGGCAAGCATGTGCTGTTTACATGGCTTGGCCGTCCCTATACCCTGGAGGCGCTGTATTACGGCATGGCCCTGGGCGCGATCATGGTGGTGATGCTGCTGTGGTTCGGCTGTTACAGCGCTGTGCTCACCAGCGATAAGTTTACGGCGCTGTTCGGGAACCTGATCCCGGCACTGTCGCTGCTGCTGGTGATGGTGCTGCAAATGATTCCAGCGCTGACCCGGAAGGCAAAGCAGATCCTTCTGGCCCGCCGGGCCATTGGCAAAGGCGCGTCCCAGGCCGGGAAGCTGACGGACAAGGCCCGGGACGGGGCCACGGTGCTCTCCGCCCTGACGGACTGGGCGCTGGAGGGGAGCCTGGTCACGGCGGACTCCATGCGCTCCCGGGGCTACGGCACCGGCAAGCGTACCCGCTTCCAGCTCTACCGCATGACCGGGCGGGATGTTTTTCTGCTGGTGCTGATCCTGGGGCTGGAAATTGCGGTGATCGCGGCGGGCGGCACCCAGGCCAGCTTCACGCCGAAGCTGAAGATCAGCCCCCTGGGCTGGGGCTTTCCCGCCTACTGCTGCCTGCTGCTGATCCCGACGCTGCTGCACATCAAGGAGGTAATCGCGTGGCAAATCTCACGCTGGAACATGTAAGCTTCACCTACCCCGGCGCGTCCGCTCCCGCGCTGCGTGATATCACCATGCGGCTGTCCCAGGGGGAATATGTGCTGCTGTGCGGCCAGTCCGGCAGCGGAAAGACCACCCTGCTGCGGCATCTGAAAACCGTGCTGACCCCCCACGGGAGCCGAAGCGGCGAGATCTCGCTGGACGGCGTGCCCCTGGCCCAGGTCAGCCTGGGGGAGCAGGCCGCTAAGATCGGCTTTGTGATGCAGGATCCGGACGACCAGATCGTCACCGATAAGGTGTGGCACGAGCTGGCCTTCGGGCTGGAAAACCTGGGCTGCCAGCAGAGCGTCATGCGGCTGCGGGTGGCGGAGATGGCCAGCTTTTTCGGCATCCAGGATTGGTTCCACCGGGAGGTAGCGACGCTCTCCGGCGGGCAGAAGCAGCTGCTGAATCTGGCCGCCGTGATGGTCATGCAGCCGGAAATTCTGATCCTGGACGAGCCCACCAGCCAGCTGGACCCCATTGCCGCCGCCGATTTTCTGAATACACTGAAAAAAATCAACCGGGAGCTGGGCACCACCGTTCTGATCACCGAGCATCGGACGGAGGACGTATACCCCGCCGCCGACCGGGTGATCGTAATGGAGGACGGCCGCGTCACCGCCGACGCCGGTCCCCGGACGGTAGCCGGGCAGCTGTACGCGGCTGACAGCCGGATGTTCCCTGCCCTGCCCGCGCCGGTGCGGATCTTCTATGGGGCAAAGGCCAGCGGCGACTGCCCGCTGACGGTGCGGGAGGGGCGGCGCTGGCTCACTTGCCGGTTCCCCGCACCCCCCAAGGTCCCGGCGCTGCCGCCGGAGGAACCGTTTCCCGCCGGGAAGATCCCCGCGCTGGAGATCAAGGAGGGGTGGTTCCGCTACGAGCGCAATGCCCCGGACGTGCTCAAGGGCGTCCGCCTTGCCGTCCCCCAGGGGGCGCTGTACGCCGTAGTGGGCGGCAACGGCACGGGAAAATCCACCATGCTGAAAGCCGCCTGCGGTATCTGTAAGCTGTACCGGGGCAGGGTAAAGCTCTTTGGCCGGGAGCTGTCCGGCTATAAGAAGGAGCTGTTTCAGGGCTGCCTTTCCATGCTGCCCCAGGATCCCAAGTGCCTGTTCGTCAAGCAGACCGTGCTGGAAGACCTGAAGGAAATGACGGCGGACGAGGCAAAAATCGCACAGATCGCCGACACCTGCCAGATCACCCACCTGCTGTCCAAGCATCCGGGCGACCTGTCCGGCGGCGAGGTGCAGCGCACCGCGCTGGCCAAGGTGCTGCTGAACCAGCCCCGGCTCCTGCTGCTGGACGAGCCGACCAAGGGCCTGGACAATTTCTTCAAGCAATCCTTTGCGGACATTCTGAAACGGCTGTGCCGGGAGGGAATGACCGTGGTGATGGTATCCCACGATGTGGAATTCTGCGCGGAGTACGCGGACATGGTGGGCATGTTCTTTGACGGGCAGCTGCTGGCCTCCGATACCCCCCGGCGCTTTTTCGGTTCCAACAGCTTCTATACCACCGCCGCCAACCGCATGAGCCGGAGCGTATTTCAGGGTGCCGTCACCGCCGGGGACGTGGTAGCGCTGCTGGCGCAGAACGGGGAGGGCGCATGAAAAAATCCACCTTCTTTTCCATTCTGGTGATCTTCCTGCTGATCCCGCTGACGCTGTATCTGGGCACCCGGGTAAAAGGGCGGTGGTACTATCTCATCAGCACCATGATCATCATAGAGCTGATGCTTCCCTTTTTCTTCCGCTTTGAGGCCCGCAGGCCCCAGGCCCGGGAGCTGGTGATCCTGACGGTGATGGCCGCGCTGGCGGCGGTATCCCGGGTGGCATTCTCCTTCTCTCCCTTTCTGAAAACCATCACCGGCATCATTATGATCACCGGCATTGCCTTCGGCCCGGAGGCGGGCTTTCTCACCGGGGCGGTGGCGGCCTTTGCCAGCAATTTCTTCTTCAGCCAGGGGCCGTGGACGCCCTGGCAGATGTTTGCCTACGGCTTCGGCGGCTTCTTCGCCGGGCTGGTATTTCACAATCACCGCGCCTGGGCAAAGCCCTGGGTGCTGGCCCCCTTTGGCTTTTTCACCATTCTACTGATTGTCGGCCCCATGCTGGACAGCTGCACGGTATTTACCATGCTGAGCAAGTTCACAAAGAAAAGCGTGCTGGCCGTTTACAGCGCGGGCGTGATGTACAACGTCAATCATGGCATCGGCGCGGCGCTGACCCTGTTCTTCGTCAGCCGTCCCCTGCTGGCCAAGCTGGACCGACTGCAAACCAAATACGGCATTCTGGAGATCTGACCATGAAGCGCAAACAGCTTTATCTTTCCACCATCGACTCCAGGGCGGGCGACATTGCCCGCGCCGCCGGGCTGGGGGTGGAGATCGCGGAATTCTGCACCGCGGTCAACGCGGATGAATATTTTGATGCCGCCAATGCCCGCGTTCTGGAGCAGGTGCGCGGCGTGCCCCGGCGGGTGCTCCACGGGGCGTTCAACGAGCTGTTCCCCTGCGCCATCGACCCGCTGGCCCGGAAGCTGGCGGCGTATCGCTACGCCCAGGCCCTGGAGCTGGCGGCGCGGTACGGCGCAGGCAAGGTGATCCTGCACGGGGGCTTCTCCCCCAAGCTGTACTATCCCTGCTGGTATGTGGAGCAATCCGTGATCTTCTGGCGGGAATTCCTGAAAACTCATCCGGGAAAATACGAAATCTGCCTGGAAAACGTAATGGAGGAGGAGCCGGAGACGCTGCTCTCCATCGTCAGCCAGGTGGAGAGCCCCCGGCTGCGGCTGTGCCTGGACGTGGGACATGTGAACCATTATTCCAGGCATCCGGCGCTGGAATGGATGGAATGCTGGGGCGGCTGGCTCTCCCACCTCCATCTTCACAACAACGACGGCTCGGCGGACAGTCATGGCAGCCTGCAACACGGGAGCCTGCCCATTGCGGACATCATCCGCCGCATCGACGGCTCCACGACCGCCACTCTGGAGCTGATCGAAATCGGAAACGACATACACTGGCTGGAGGAAGCCGGGCTGCTGGACGAATAAAGGAGCAAATAATGAGCATCGAACTGGATTCTCTTTTGGGAAAGATCAAAGCGCCGGACCAGGCGGCAATGGACGCCGCCCGGGCCTATCAGGCCACCCTGGCCAAGCCCCCGGAAAGCCTGGGGCGGCTGGAGGCGCTGTCCATCCAGCTGGCAGGCATCACCGGGAAAATTCACAATCGGATGGAGCGCACGCATCTGCTGGTATTCGCGGCAGACAACGGCGTGGTGGAGGAGGGCGTTTCCAGCGCCCCCCAATCGGTGACCTTACAGCAAACCATCAACCTGACCCGGGCCAAGACCGGGGCCTCCACCCTGTGCCGTCACTTTGGGGTAGGCATCACGGTGTGCGACGTGGGCGTGAATGCTGAAATCCACGACAAAGCGGTGCTGAACCGCAAGATCGCCTACGGGACGAATAACATTGCCAAAATGCCCGCCATGACCAGAGAGCAGGCCATCACCGCCATTCTCACCGGCGCGGGAGTGGCCATCCACACGGAGGCGGATGCCCTGGGCGTGGGAGAAATGGGCATCGGCAACACCACCACCTCCGCCGCCGTGCTCAGCGCGCTGCTGGACGTGCCGCCGGAGCAGGTGACCGGCCGGGGCGGCGGCATCACGGACGAGGCCTTTCAGCGAAAAAAAGAGGTCATCCGCCGCGCCATCGAAACAAACAGGCCGGACAAAACCGATGTGATAGACGTTCTTTCCAAGGTGGGCGGCCTGGACATTGCCGCCATGTGCGGCGCGTTCCTGGGCGCTGCCGCCACCCGGCGGCCGGTGGTCATCGACGGCTTTATCTCCGCCGTGGCCGCCCTGTGCGCCGTCCGGCTGAAGCCGGAGGCGCGGCACTATCTGGTGCCCAGCCACGCCTCCTTTGAGATCGGCTATACCCTGGCCATGCAGGCCATGGACCTGCAGCCCATGCTGCTTCTGGGCATGCGCTTGGGCGAGGGCAGCGGCTGTCCCCTGGCCTTCCAGGTACTGGACGCCGCCTGCGCCATCATCAACGAAATGGCCACCTTCCAGCAGGCCGGCATCGACGACGGCTATCTGGAGGAAATTCGTCAGGGGGACAAATTCACCGTGGAGGGACGCCAATGATCGTTTTCATCACCGGGGGCGCGAAGAATGGAAAATCCTCCTTTGCCCAGTCTCTGGCCGTAAAGCTGGCGGTGGGGGGCAGGCGCTACTACATCGCCACCATGATCCCCGTGGACGACGAGGACCGGGAGCGCATCCGCCGCCACATTGCCGACCGGGAGGGCCTGGGCTTTGAAACCGTGGAGCAGGGCAAAAACATTCTGGAATGCCTGAAAACCTGCGACCCCGGCGCCTCCTTCCTGCTGGACAGCACCACCGCCCTGCTGATGAACGAGCTGTTCATCCCGCCGGACTGGCATCTGGACGAGCAGGCGGGGGCGCGGTGCGCCGAGGAAGTCGCCCGATTTGCCCAAAGCGTAAAAAACATCGTGCTGGTCAGCGACTACATCTATTCCGACGCCCTGCGCTACGACGAGGTCACGGAGACCTATCGCAGGGGACTAGCCGCCATCGACCGAAAAATCGCCGCCATCAGCGACGTGGTGCTGGAAATGTCCGGCGGCAATCTGATCGTCCACAAGGGGGTGCTGCCGCAATGAGGCTGTGGCTCTATGGCCTGGGAATGTGCCAATCCATGTTCTGCGCCCTCCCCTTTCCCTGGCATGGGTGGGAGGAAAAGGCAAGGGACCGCATGCTGCTGTGCCTGCCCATCGTTGGGCTGGAGATCGGGCTGCTCTGGTGGGGCATCGGGGCGCTGTGCCGGTACCTGGCGCTGCCGGGACTGCTGGGCGCCGCCGTGCTCTGCGCCGCGCCCTATCTGCTGACGGGCTTTATGCACCTGGACGGCTTTATGGACGTGACGGACGCGGTGCGCTCCTATCGCTCCCTGGAGCGCAGGCGGGAAATTCTGAAGGATTCCCATGTGGGCAGCTTCGCGGTGATCGGCGTGGCGCTGGTGATTCTGTTTCAGTACAGCGCCTGCGCCGGTCTGACCGCCGCGGGCGACCTGCGCGCTCTGGCGCTGATCCCGGCGGTGAGCCGGTGCTGCAGCGTGCTGGCCATTCAGCTGCTGCCCCCCATGCAGACCAGCCAGTATGCCCACCGGCAGGTCCACTGGGTAGTTCCGGCGCTGATGCTTGCGGCGGCCAGTGGCTTTGGCTTTTGGCTGAGCGCCGTGACCGGCCTGGCTTTGCTGGCGGTGGTTGCCGGTTTCTGCCTGGCTCTGCTGCGGGCCTACCGCTCCCTGCAAGGCATGAACGGCGATATCTCCGGCTACTGCATCACTCTGGGGGAGCTGGCCGGGCTGTGCGCCCTGGCCATTTTGTGCCGGTAAACACTTCGGGAGGTTTTTATGAATCTGATCATTGGCGGGGCCTATCAGGGGAAACGGGACTTTGCAAAGGAAACCTATTCTCTGACCGACTCCGATATCTACACCTGCCGGGGAAGCGAGATCGATTTTTCCCGCCCCTGCATCGACCATATTGAGGAATTCACCCTGGCCTGCGTACGGGAGGGGATCGACCCGGTCGCATACTTTCAGGCCCACCGGGCGGCGTGGCAGGAAAGCGTCCTGATCTGTCAGGATATTTTCTGCGGCGTGGTGCCCATGGAGGCGGAGTTGCGGGTCTGGCGGAACGTCACCGGGCAGCTGTGCCAGTACCTGAGCCGGGAGGCCCGGCGGGTGAGCCGGATCTTCTGCGGACTGGAGCAGCAACTGAAATGAGCCCAATCTATCTGATCCGTCACGGGAAAACCGAGGCAAACCTGCGCCATCTTTACTGCGGCAGCAGCGACCTGCCACTGGCTTCGGAGGGAGCCGCGGAATTGAAGCAGCTGCGCTACTGCCTGCCTCCGGCGCGGTTTCTCACCAGCGGCATGGTTCGAACGGAGCAGACCCTGGCGCTGCTTTTTGGCAACGTGCCCCATGAGTGCCGCCCGGAGTTCCGGGAGATCGACTTTGGGAAATTCGAGCTGCACACCTATGAGCAGCTGAAGGACGACCCGGAATACATCGCCTGGATCACCGGGGACAACCTGCGCAACGTGCCCCCCGGCGGGGAGAGCGGCGAGGCCATGACCCGGCGGGTGCTGGAGGCTTTCGCCCGGCTGAAAGCGGAGGATATTCCCACCGTCCTCGTCACCCACGGGGGCGTGATCGCCGCCATCATGGCGCACGAATTCCCCGCCGAAAAAAAGTCCCGGTACCAGTGGCAACCGGAACCGGGACACGGATATGCAATTTTGGAAGCAGTCTACCGGGAGATCCCCTGAGGGGTAACGTCTCAACCAAAGCATCCTTGGCTCCCCGGTGGGGGAGCTGTCGAGCATAGCGAGACTGAGGGGGTGTCGTTCAGTGAATGGTAACAATTCAAAATTACCAACGGCACCCCCTTTGCCGCTATCGCGGCACTTCCCCCAGTGGGGGCAGCAAGGTCGTACTTCCCTAATGATATTACTACTCCCCTACCAGGGTATAATCGGGTCTGCCGTACCCGGCGATGCCGGGGTCGCGGAGGTCGTAGCTCTTTTGGGCCACGCAGCCGCCGTTGGCAATGATGCCCGCCTGATCGGAGGTGTTGCCCTCCACGGTGTATACCCTGCCGTCCTTCACCTCGGTGACCAGGCCGGTGTGGCAGATTTTCCCATCCCGGCGGAAGAATATCTGGTCGCCGGGCTGAGGTTCTGCGGCAATCCGGCCGGCCTCCTCATAATAGCCGTAGGAATACCGGCAGCCCGCTCCCCTGCTCAGAATGGGCTGGCACAGCAGACGCCGGGCGGCGCTCACGCCGTAGGCCTCCACAAAGCACCAGTCCACAAACACATCGCACCAGGGAAGACCCTGCTTGCCGCCCCGGTAAAAGCCCAGGTGGGCGCGCATGTCCCTGGCGTATTTGGTATAGTTCTCATCCCCGGGGTTGCTGAGCTTCTCGTCCAGCTGCTCCGGGGTCTGCTTTTCCAGATAGCCCACCTCGGCCAGCGCGATCATTACGGATTTGTGCATGATTCCTCCCAGGGCAGCTCCACGGTGATGGGCGCGTGGTGCATGGCGGGCAGCAGCTTTTCCGTCACATCCTGCATGCGCAGACGCAGGCTGGAGGTATTGATGCAGGGATGGCAGCCCAGCCAGCTCTGGCGCAGCACGTCCCCATCCATCACCAGCTGCACCCGATTCTCGGTGTCGTTCATCAGGCCCAGAATGGAGGCCGAGCCGGGCGTGTTGTCCAGGAAGCGCTCCATACACTCCTCCTTGCCGAAGGACAGCCGGGATACCCCCAGCTGGGCGGAGAGGTACTTGGTCTTAAAGGGCTTGTTTCCGGGGATCATCAGCAGGTAAAAGGCCGTCTCCTGGCGGTTGCTCAAAAAAAGATTTTTGCAGATCAGCGCATTCAGGCTCTTGTCGATCTGGGCGCAGACCTCCATGGTCTGCGCGGGGGCATGGTCCAGGCGCTGGTAATCGATGCCCAGGCCATCCAAAAGGTCATAGCATCTGATTTCCTTTTCCAATCGCCCGGTGCAGTCCGCCGGGCGTCCATTCATCAGGGTCAGCATGGTTTCCTCCGAAGTATTTTTTCGATATTATATCCCCTTTTCCCCCGCTTGGCAAGGCTTTACTTTTATATCCCCGTTTGATATACTGGTGGCAGAAAAGGAAAAGGAGTGAAAACGGGATGAAACGGAATCTGTTTGTTCGGATGCTGGCGCTGCTGCTCGTGGCCCTGGCGCTGTTTTCCGGCTGCTCGCCTCTGGCCCAGGCGGCCAAGAATAAGCCCACCGAGCCAACCGCCGTGGAGATCACCGAGGACGGGGAATACAGCAGCAAGGACGAGGTGGCGGAATATCTCCAGCTCTACGGCCATCTTCCGCCAAATTACATCACCAAATCCGAGGCCCAGGACCTGGGTTGGGTGGCCAGCAAGGGAAATCTGTGGAAGGTTGCCCCCGGCATGAGCATCGGCGGCGACCGCTTCGGCAACCGGGAGGGCCTGCTGCCCACGGCCGAGGGGCGCAAATACTACGAATGCGACATTGATTTCGACGGGAAATACCGCAATGGGAAGCGCATCGTCTTTTCCAACGACGGTCTTATCTATTACACCGAGGATCACTATGAATCCTTCGAGCTGCTGTATGGAGAGGAGACGAAAAAATGATCATTCTCGATGCCTCCCGCCTGCGTGAGCGCGGCGCGGCCCACGAATACCTGAAGGTCCGGCTGTCTTTTCCCGACTATTACGGAAAAAATCTGGATGCCCTCTACGACTGCCTGACCGACATGGACGAGACCGAAATTGAATTCGTCAATCTGGACGCCGGAGCAGAGAGCTATTTTGCGAGGGTACTCTCCGTTTTCCAGGAGGCCGCCGCGCAAAATCCACGGCTGCGCCTGCTTTACCGGCTGTAACCATCCTTCTGATATCGCTGAAACGCTCCGCAGGGTCATTCCCGCGGAGCGTTTTCGTTATTTCATTGCCTCCAGCGCCAGGGCATTCTGGGTGCGGTACAGCTCGGCGTACAGGCCGCCTCGCTGCAGCAGCTGCTGGTGAGTGCCGGACTCGGTGATAACGCCGTCTGCAATGGAGACAATGCGGGTGGCGTTGCGGATGGTGCTCAGGCGGTGGGCGATGATCAGAGTGGTGCGGCCCTGGGAGAGCTTGTCAAAGGCCCGCTGGATCTTGGCCTCGGTGACGGAATCCAGAGCGGAGGTCGCCTCGTCCAGAATCAGGATGGGCGGATTCTTCAGGAAGATCCGGGCAATGGCAATGCGCTGCTTCTGGCCGCCGGAAAGCAGGGTCCCCCGCTCGCCCACGTAGGTCTGGAATCCGGCGGGCATGGCCATGATGTCGTCGTAGATCTCCGCCTTCTTTGCCGCCTCTGCCACCTCTGCCTCGGTGGCGTCGGGCCTGCCGTAGCGGATGTTTTCAAAAATCGTGTCGGCAAACAGGAACACATCCTGCTGCACAATGCCGATGTTCTGGTGGATGCTCTGCTGGGTGACCGAGCGGACATCCTGACCGTCGATCAGAATGCTGCCTGCCGTCACATCATAAAACCGGGGGATCAGCTGGCACAGGGTGCTTTTGCCGCCGCCGGAGGGGCCGACGATGGCAATGGTCTCGCCGGGCCGCACCTGCAGATCCACATGATGCAGCACCGCCAGATCCCCATCGTAGGCAAAGGACACATCCTGCACAGATATTTCGCCCTTCACATCCCGCAGCTGCCCGGCGTCCGGGGCATCCTGGATGGTCGGCTCGGTGCGCATGATCTCTACAAAGCGGTTCAGGCCCGCGAAGCCGTTGGCAAACAGCTCCGAGAAATTGGCCAGCTTGCGCATGGGCGTCACAAAGGTGGCGATATACAGGCTGAACGTAATCAAATCCCGGTAATCCAGCTTGCTTTTCATGATCATATAGCCGCCCAGGGCAATGATAATCACATTCATGCTGGTAAGGAAGAACTCCATAGAGCTGTTGAACAAAGCCATGGCCTTGTGGAATTCCCGCTTGGAGGTCTTGAACTGGTTGTTGGCCGCGTCGAAGCGGGCGCTTTCCACCGCCTCGTTGGCAAAGGCCTTGGCGGTGCGGATGCCGGTCAGGCTGGACTCGATCTCCGAATTGATGTTGGCCACCTTTTGCTTGACCCCCACAGAGACCCGGCTCATCCGCCTGCGCATGGAGAAAATCACCGCCAGGAACACGGGGATCACAGCCGCCACCACCAGCGCCAGCTCCCAGCGGATGGTGGCCATCACGACCAGCGCGCCGAGGATGGTAACGGTGGAGGTGAGCAGGTCCTCCGGCCCGTGATGGGCCAGCTCCGTCAGCTCAAACAGGTCGGAGGTCAACCGGCTCATCAGCTGGCCGGTGCGGTTATTATCATAAAAATCAAAGCTCATCTCCTGCAAATGGCGGAACAAATCCCGGCGGATATCCGCCTCCACCCGGATGCCGAAGGTGTGGCCATAATAGCAGACGATGTAATTCAGCCCCGCCCGCAGCACGTAAAACGCCGCCGCCACCAGCATCACGGTAAAGAACACCCGGAACTTCTCATTGGGTAGAAAATCATACAGCGCCTGCCGGGTGACCAGTGGAAAGCTCAGGTCGATCAGGGCAATGCACACCGCACAGCCGATATCCAGAGCAAACAGCCGCTTGTGAGCGGCAAAATAGCTGAGGAAAATTTGCAGCGGTCTTTTTCTTTGGTAATCCCGTGTTGTCATCTTCATATCCTCCTAAATCTCTTGGCTCCCCGATGGGGGAGCTGGCAGCCCGCAAGGGCTGACTGAGGGGGTGTCGTTCGGTGAATGGTAACAGCTCAAAAATACCAACGGCACCCCCTTTGCCGCTATCACGGCACTTCCCCCAAAGGGGGCAGCAAGGAGTGCCTTTATCTAACGGCATTTCCCTTTGTTGAGGATATTATATCTCTTTTTTCGCAAAACGCAATGCGTTAGGGGACGGATTCTTGCGTTTTTCCCCGTTTTCTGATATACTGACCAAAAGAACGCGCATGCAGGAGGCCGCCATGGAGTTTTTGCACACAGACCGGGATATCGCCGTCATCCTCAAGCCCGTGGGGATGGACTCAGAGCGGGAGGCTCCCGCCGCCATTGCCCAGGCCCTGGGCGGCCAGGTGTTTCCCATCCACCGGCTGGATCAGAATGTGGGCGGCTGCATGGTGTATGCCCGCACCCGTCCGGCTGCCGCCGCGCTGAGCCGGGCCGTGCAGGATGGGCAAATGAAAAAGGAATACGTGGCTAGGGTGCACGGCACCCCGCCGGAAAGCGGGGACTGGCAGGATCTACTGTGGAAGGACAGCGCCAAAAATAAGGTATTCGTGGTGAAGCGGGAGCGCAAGGGCGTCAAGCCCGCCCGGCTGGAATTCACCCGCCTCAGCGCCGGCGAAACCTCCCTGGTGCGCATCCTCCTGCACACCGGCCGCAGCCACCAGATCCGCGTCCAGTTTGCCTCCCGGGGCTTCCCCCTGGTGGGCGACCACAAATACGGCGCCCGCGACGCCTCCCCCGCCCCCCTCCTCTTCTCCTGCGCCCTGACCTTCCCCCTGAACGGCAAAACCATGCACTTCGAAGCACTGCCGGAGTGGGCGAGATAATCTCCCGCATTTACCCATCGGTTACTGAATCATTTCCCTAAAAATAGCTGTCCAAAATATTTTGGACGGCTTTTTTCTGTTTTACGGTCAGCGCACGGTAACGGCAGAGCAGCGACTCCTCCTCAAAGCTAATCTCTGTGCTCATGCCCCCCGCGGGAGGCAACTGACAATCTGTCCGCCCGACAAGGTAATCAATGGATATATGAAAAAAATCCGCAATTCTTGAAAGCGTCGCAATATCCGGCTCGATGTTGTGATTTTCATATTTATTAATGGATTGCTGGCTGACACCAATAGAATCCGCCAGCGTTTTTTGAGAAATTCCAGCCGTAGAGCGAAGAAGTTTTAAGTTTTCAAGCATAAATGTCTCTCCTTTGCCTCCATGATAATCTGGAACGGTTGTTTAAGAAAACACTCGAAATTTGTTATTGACAACAACTAATAGTAGTTGTATGATAATCATGAGGCGATAAAACATTGTGACCGTCTGGACGCGTGAAGCAGTGTTTTTGTAAAATGCCTACAAAACTAAGAGAGGATAGCTGAAAATGGCAAAAAGGATGACTGCAGTAATATTACTGTGTGTGTTACTGATCGGCATGCTTTGCATGCTCACTGGCTGTGTTAAGGTTGGCTCCTGTGAGGAGTGCGGGCAAACGGGAAAGCTGACCAAATTCAAATTTAAGGATGACTCCGTTGAATGGCTGTGTGATGACTGTTTAAGGCTGGCAAAATTTCTGACATCCTGGTAATGCCCGGTGCCTTCCCCAAGCAAATCTACCCCGCTCACTTCATTTTATTATTAGAGGAGAGAAAAAGCATGGGTAAAAAAGCAATTTCGTTCATGTCCGCTTTCGTTCTGCTGCTTACACTTCTGGCCGGGGTAATGCTTCCGGCGGGAGCATCTGAATACGACGACATCAACGATGATGGAGTGTTTTTGAAGCAGCAATCCAGTGTTACCTGCACGCTGGTATCCAATGTTATGATGTTCCGCAGACGGGCAATTCTGGATGGCAACCCTGATTGGAGTTCCATTACTGAGGCAAGTGTGAAGCCTACCGCCTGGACAAGCGGCGGAATGCGCTGGGATGTAACTTACAGTGGCATGCGGACAGTTACCTACGGTATGAACGGGGATCTGCACTATAGTCAGGGAGATTTGGCAGGAAAACGGCAGTTCTTCATCGATCAACTGCAAACACACCCCGAAGGAATTGTCATTTACTGCCATCCGTCCTCCAGTAGTCAGCATGCGGTTCTGCTGACAGATTACGACAGCTACACTGATACCTTTTACTGTGCCGACCCCTCCAGCAAGGCTGACGCGGGACGTATTCCCCTGGGTTCCTGTTCCTTGTTAAAAATCGTAACCAGCAATTATTCTGATGCTCAGTACATTGATGCCAATCAGGATAAGATTCTGGCGTACGTCCAGCAGATTTGGCGTATTGACGAAAACAGCAACTCCAATGGTGGAAGCGACACTTATACTCCCTCCTATCAGGTGCCTATTTTGAGCATCAGTGAGCAGAATGCCCCCTCTTCCCAGCGGCTTGGTGCCAATTTTGGCATCCGGGGCATCGTTACCACAAGCTGTGGTCAAATTACAGAGCTTTATGGTGCCATTTACGACAACAATGGCAATGTAGTTCAATGTTCCTACTATTATCCAAACGATACATCGGTCAATTTGCGTTACACAATCAACAATGATTTAATCTTCGACCGTCTGTCTGCCGGTAGTTATACCTATTATGTGGAAGCAACCGCTCAAAATGGCAGCCAGCAAACCAGGCAGGCGCTTATCAATAGCAGCTTCACAGTTGGCTGATAGAATGTACCGTCCTGGCATATACAGCATGCCAGGGCGGAAACGGCAATTCATAAAATCCGAGAAGAGGTGCAAACGTGAAAAAAACAAGACTTTTAATCCTGCTGACACTGATTTGTATTGCTCTGGCAGCTTGTGGTATCGGAGCGCCGAATAAGCAGCAAATTGAATCCGATCTCATGGTATCCGGCATTGTGAACTTTCCCATTGAAAAGGTTGAGATTACGGAGACACTTGGGGATAAGAATGATTACCGTGCCAATGTCGCCTTGTCCGGCAGCGAGGGGGTGCTCTCTTATACTGCAAAAGGTTATGTGAAATACCGCAGGATGAATGGAAGATGGAGCCTGTATGACTGCAATCTGTCCTCTGACGTGAGGGCAACGCTGAACAGAACACCAACGGAGCAGGAAATACTCTCTGGCTTTTCTGGATTGGCTTCACTGGAATTTTACCTTCCATACAAGAGCTACTGGACATATGGCGGGGATAGATACAATCTGACAAGCAGCGGTCTTGACCTTAATTCACAATTTGAGAATATATCTGTTTCTGATATAGAGATTGAGCCGAGCGTTTATGGAAGTGAAGGAGTAAGATTTACGGTTTCCTGTACCGAAATATACAGCGGTGTGCGTGTAGACGAAATCCACTCTATGGAATACAGCTATGATGCGGAAGAGAATGGATGGTATATATCTAACGGAAACGTGACATGTTCCAGAATTGATTACAGCGGTCTTATTGGACGCAAAATTACAGGCTCTGGCATCGAAGGATACATCGTTGATTTTTCAGAGAACGGATTTGCGATGGAACTCAACGGAAGAAGATTTGACTACACAATTTCCGAGGATTTCCGGGATTTGTCAAAGCAATTTAAGCAGCTTCAACCGGAAATTTATGAAAAGGTAATCGATTACGACAGGGCACACACAAGTAAACTTGTCAAAAACAATGTTGAACTGGGCGTTTACGGCGTAAGATTTTCTTTCCGAGGTGGAAGATTTTATCTTACGTCAGACTATTTAACCCCGTTTCTCCTGTATATCAGCGACTAAGATGAAGTAGAACAATACGTGTAAAATGCGGGCGCTTATCTGTCAGAACTGTAGCGCCCCGCTGGAACAGTCTTGTAGTACGTTCATGTGCCCCTACTGTGGGAGTCGGTTTGTCATGGACCCGATGCCCGGGGGGAATGCAACACATTGGGAATCAGTTTCCAAATTCATGGTGGAACACTGGTGAAATACGCCGGCAACGATTTTACCGTTAGCTGACACGAAGTAACTTTGCGATAGGCTACGAACATAAAGGAGTGATTTTTTTGATGCATCGAAACCGCATCAACCAATTTCTATGTTGCCTCCTCATTCTCTGCATTTGTTTATGCGGTTGTACTGGGCGGGATTCTGCATTGAGCTATATCAAAAAGGGATCAGGTGACCTTGCTGTGCTGGCATATGAAAAAGAAATTGCCGGAAGCGCTGAAATGGAAAGGAAATTTGAGATTGCACTTGAAAATTTTCTTACCCAAGCACGTGATGAACTCAATAATGAAAAAATGTCTTTGTCCCAAGCTAGGGGGATCCTTGATGCCGTTGATGCTCTCCCGTACTCCGTACTCTCCAACTGTGAAAGCGTAATTTCTGATTTCATGTACCTAATCGCATCCAAGCAGAGCTACGCGGATGGATTACAGGCAATTTCATCAGGCGATTATCTATCTGGCTACAGATATCTATGCAACGTAATTCCTGATGACATCAACTATAATTCGGCGCAAAATCAAAAAAATGCAGCGTATACGAATGGCGTAGACCCAGTTTATGATGAGGTCACCCGACTTACCTCTTCTGGAGATTATCAGTCGGCCATTCTGGCAATTAACAATGCAATTGACACCTGGGGAACAAGTGAATTTCTGGACGGCTTGCAATCCCTCGTGTATTCCCAGTGGGAGGATACGGTTTTAACACAAGCCGAATCTGCATTTGCAGCAAATAAGGACTACGAAGCAGCAATACGGGTTTTACAGCTAAGTGGCCTAAACACTGAAAGCATTAATTCTGCTATTGCAAGGTATCAAGGATATGCACCAATTCAACTCAGGGATCTTACTCCTACTAGAAAAGGAGATCAGTTAAAAACCTCAGCCAGCTATAACGACGCCGAAGACGTAAACGGACACCAATATCTTTCTGACGCAGTAATTCGTCCATGGGCAGGCGGCCCCCGAACTGCCCACGACGAAAGTATGCTGTACGTCGTTTATTACTTGGGAGCAAACTATTCGAAACTCAGTGGCATAATTTACCGTCCGTATTCTTCACTGAGTGTTTCCGATGAATCTTGGAATGCTGGAACAGCCGAAAAAATATATGGCGATGGGGTTTTACTCTATGACGGCCCCGTAATAACACGGAATACCTATGAAGAATATGAGTTTCAAGTCGATGTCACTGGTGTACGGGAGCTAAAAATTGTATTACTTGGTGTCGGTTTTGATCAGTATGCTTCCTCTTCTCCATTGGTATGCATGGCTAACCTTGAACTCGAACCCTAGCCAGCGTTCGGTGTTAGAGAAAATATTAAACGTCATAACCGCGTTTGATATAAAATAAAGAAAGGAGAAAGTTAAATGGGTGTTGCTTCTTTGGTTTTGGGTATTATTTCCATTATCTGCGGCGTATTCCTGAGTGGTTTCCAATGGGTTGGTGCAATCGTCGGCTTGATTGGTATCATCTTAGGTGCAGCAGGCAGGAAAAATCCTGAAAAGAGTGGTCTTGCAACAGGTGGATTGGTTTGTTCCATCATCGGTTTCATTCTGTGCATTATCCTTTATGTCGCGTGCGTCGCATGTGTGGGCGGCCTTGCATCAATCGGCTCGAACTGGTAATCATTCACAACTAATCATGCAGCATTTTGCTTTTGTATAATGCTGCATGATTTTTAATTGGAGAAGCAAAATGTGTCCATATATTTATATCTTTGCAACCCCTATTCCTTCATATGGGATTTTTATGGCTCTTGGAATATGTCTGGCAACAACGTTGGCTGTTATACGTGCAAAACACGTAGGAATTCGCTGGGACAACATCATTATAATCATTGGAACATGCATCGGCGGTGCACTCTTTGGAAGCAAATTACTTTACCTGCTGGCATCGTATGGTATAAAGCAAATATGGTTAGACATAACAAATAGGAATTTTTCTTTTATTTCAAATGGTGGACTAGTTTTCTACGGAGGGCTAATTGGTGGGCTGGCATTTTTTCCCTTGGGGATGCTCTTTTCGGGAGAATGGAAAACGCAGCTCCTTTCTTACATAATTGTTCCATGCATTCCTTTGGGCCATGCATTTGGAAGGATTGGATGTTTATTGGCTGGGTGCTGTTATGGTCTGCCTTACAGCGGATTTGCCGCGCTTGACCTATCTAGCGTCGGAATACCATATCTCGTTTTCCCGATACAGATCATTGAAGCCTACTCTAATTTTCTTCTATCTGGTTTCCTAATTTTCTTAAGCAAGAAAAATCTTCCTGGATTATTCTTGCTTAATATTTACATAATTTGTTATTCAATACAGCGGTTTTTCATAGAATTCTTTCGTGGCGACCTGATTCGCGGTGTCGTACTTGGTCTGTCAACCTCGCAGTGGATTAGTTGTTTTTTATTTACAGTTGCCATAGCCGCACTTTTTATTCAGGAAAATACGCACCGTAAAAATGCATAATATTCCCCGCCAGTTTCAACAAACACTGGCGGGGAATTACTTTTATGTTACTTACTCCACATCCTGCAAAGCGTCGTAGCCTTCTTCGCCGGTGCGGATCTTCACCACGTTTTCTACGTCGTAGACGAAGATTTTGCCGTCGCCGATGTGGCCGGTGTAGAGGACGTTTTTGGCGGTTTCGATCACGGCGCGGACGGGGATCTTGCTGACCACGATATCCACCTGCACCTTGGGCAGGAGGTTGGTCTCCAGTGCGACGCCGCGGTAGTATTCCGGCTTGCCGCCCTGGATGCCGCAGCCCAGGACGTGAGAGACGGTCATGCCGGTGATGCCCAGCTTGGTCATGGCCGCTTTCAGGGCGTCGAACTTGGACTCCTTGCAGACGATCTCCACCTTGGTAAACTTGGGAGAATCGTCAAAGGACGGCACACGCTTCACGGGGACGGCCTCCGCCACGGGCACATCGGAGGCAACCGCCACGATGCCGTCCTCCGGGGCGTAGGCCACGTAGCTGCTGACAGCGGGGGCAAAGTCGGCGTAGGCACTGGGCAGGCCGTGCTCGGCGATATCCAGGCCCTCCAGCTCCTCCTCCACCCCGGCCCGCAGGCCCACGGTCTTTTTGATGACCGTAAAGGTGATCCAGATGGTGACGAAAGCCCAGGCAGCGGTGGCCAGCATGCCCAGCAGCTGCACCCCCAGGAGCTTAAAGCCGCCGCCATAGAAAAGGCCCTTGCCCATGATCTGATTTGCACCGAAGGTCACGCCGTCGCCATAGCCCCTGGCAAAGGCGGGAGCGGTATCGGTGGCGAAGAGGCCCACGGAAAGGGTACCCCAGATACCGTTGAGCAGGTGCACCGCGCAGGCGCCCACGGGATCGTCCACGTGCAGCTTATGATCCATGAACCACACGCCGAACACCACCAGCAGGCCGGACACCGCGCCGATGGCCGCCGCGCCTGCCGCGTCGCACACGTCGCAGGGTGCCGTGACCGCCACCAAGCCCGCCAGGGACGCATTCAGACACATGGAAACATCGGGCTTTCCGTATTTCACCCAGGTAAAGATCATGCACACCACGGTCGCCACCGAGGGGGCAATGGTGGTGGTGACAAAGACGGAGCCCATCTCGTCGATGCTGGTCGCCGCAGCGCCGTTGAAGCCATACCAGCCCAGCCACAGGATGAACACGCCCAGGCAGCCCAGGGGGAGATTGTGGCCGGGGAAGGCGTTCACCCCGACGATCTTGCCGGAAGAATCCTTCTTGAATTTGCCGATCCGGGGACCAAGCATCCACGCGCCTACAAAGGCCGCGATGCCGCCCACCATGTGAATGCAGTTGGAGCCCGCAAAATCATGGAAGCCCAGCTGCGCCAGCCAGCCGCCGCCCCAGGTCCAGTGGGCCTCGATGGGGTAGATCACAGCGGAAATGACGGCGGAATAGATGCAATAGCTCAGGAATTTCGTCCGCTCTGCCATGGCCCCGGAGACAATGGTGGCCGCCGTAGCGCAGAACACCAGGTTGAACACGAAATTGCTCCAGTCAAAGCTTGCGTAGTTGGTCAGGATATCCAGATTGGGCTTGCCCAGCAGGCCGAACAGGGTATCCTCCCCCAGGAACAGGCCAAAGCCCAGCAGCACAAACACCACCGTGCCGATGCAGAAATCCATCAGGTTCTTCATCAGAATATTGCCCGCGTTCTTGGCACGGGTGAAGCCGGTTTCCACCATGGCAAACCCGGCCTGCATCCAGAACACCAACGCCGCGCCGATCAGAAACCAGACGCCGAACACCTCGCTGTTGACAGCTGCCATTACTTCTTCCATCTTCTTTTCTCCTTTCTGAAATAAAAAAACGGGGACAAGGGAGTCCTGCACGGTTTTCGCAGAACGCCCTTGTCCCGGATAAACAAAAGGCGTCTGAATCGGTGAACCAATTCAGACGCCGTTGTCTTATGGGGGTATTATAGTCAGGGTGCCTAGTTTTGTCAAGTCCTTTTTATATATTCCGCCAAAATTTTTATCGGATTCAATTTTCACAGCATATTGCTGTACCCCATGAGATAGGCATCCACCTGCTTGGCGCAGGCTCTGCCCTCGGTGATGGCCCAGACCACCAGGGACTGGCCCCGGCGGCAGTCACCGGCGGCAAACACCTTGTCGCTGGGGGTGTGGTAATCGGTGGTGATCAGGCTGCCCCGGTTGTCACGCGGCAGGCCGAAGGCGTCCGCTACCTCCTTCCGGCAGCCGACGAAACCGGCGGCGATCAGCAGCAGGTCGCAGGGCAGCTCCTCCTCGCTGCTGGGGACTTCGGCCATGACGGTACGGCCTCCCTCCCGCTTCGGCTCCAGGCGGACGGTCTGAATGGAGCAGATCTGCCCCTGCTCGCCCATGCGGATCTCCTTCACCGTGGTCTGATACAGCCGGGGATCCCGGCCGAAAACGGCGATTGCCTCCTGCTGGCCGTAATCCGTCTTCAGCACCCGGGGCCACTGGGGCCAGGGGTTGCCGGGCTGGCGGACGGCGGGGGGCTTGCCCATCATCTCCAGCTGGGTCACGCTGGCGCAGCCCTGGCGGATGGCGGTGCCCACGCAGTCGTTGCCGGTGTCGCCGCCGCCGACGATGACGACATGCTTTCCCTGGGCCGTGATGGCAAATTCCGGCGTCTCGCCGATGACCTTTTTCGTGGCGGCGGTGAGATAATCCACGGCGAAGTGGACGCCCTGCGCCTCCCTGCCGGGCACCTTCAGGTCACGGGGCGTTTTGCTGCCGCAGCAGAGCACCACCGCGTCAAATTCCTCCAGCAGCGCCTGGGCGGGGATATCCGCGCCCACGTTGGCGTTGACACGGAACTCCACTCCCTCCGCCTCCATCAGGCGGATGCGGCGCTCCACCACGCGCTTATCCAACTTCATATTGGGGATGCCGAACATCAGCAGCCCGCCGGGGCAGCTCTCCCGCTCAAACACCGTCACCTGATGGCCCCGGTGGTTCAGCTGGTCGGCGGCAGCCAGGCCGGAGGGGCCGCTGCCCACGATGGCCACCCGCTTTCCGCTGCGCACCGACGGAATGCGGGGCGTCACCCAGCCGTTGGCAAAGCCCTTTTCAATGACGGCCAGCTCGTTGTTATTCACCGTCACGCTGTCCCCGTTCATGCCGCAGGTGCAGGCCGCCTCGCACAGGGCGGGGCAGACCCGGCCGGTGAACTCCGGGAAATTGTTGGTTTTCAGCAGCCGGGACAGGGCCTCGTGCCAATTGCCGTGCCAAATCTCATCGTTCCATTCCGGGATCAGATTGTGCAGCGGGCAGCCGCTGTACATGCCGCCGAACAGCGCGCCGGACTGGCAGAAGGGCACGCCGCAGTCCATGCAGCGCCCCGCCTGGCAAATGCGCTCCTTTTCGCTCAGATAAGGGTGGAATTCCTCAAAGCTGTGAATACGCTCCGCCGGGTCGATGCTGGGATTGACCGCCCGGTCAAATTCCAGAAAGCCTGTGGGTTTTCCCATAATATCTCCTCCTTATCCCTGGCTGACGGCCAGGAAGGCCTCCAGCGTCGCCTGCTCATGGGACATACCCTTTTCCTCCATCTGGCCGATGGTGGTGATCATCCGCTTGTAGTCGGTGGGAATGATCTTCTTGAATTTGGGCAGGTAGTCCTCGAAATGCTCCAGAATCTCCCGGCCCCACGCAGAGCCGGTTGCGGCCACGTGGGCCTCGATCATCTCCCGCAGCTCGGCGGCGTCATGGCGCTCGGTGATGGCGGACATGATGACCATCTGCTTATTGAGCCGCAGGTACAGGTCATGGTGCTCATCCAGCACGTAGGCGATGCCGCCGCTCATACCGGCGGCGAAGTTCTTGCCCGTCATGCCCAGGATGGCCACCCGGCCGCCGGTCATGTATTCGCAGCCGTGGTCGCCGCAGCCCTCCGCCACGGCGATGGCGCCGGAATTGCGGACGCAGAATCGCTCCCCGGCGATGCCGTTAATAAAGGCTCTGCCGGAGGTCGCGCCATAGAGGGCCACGTTGCCGATGATGATATTGTCCTTGGCCGGGAAAGCGGCATCCGCCTCTGGCCGGACGATCAGCTTGCCGCCGGACAGGCCCTTGCCGAAGTAGTCGTTGGCGTCCCCCTCCAGCCTCAGTGTCAGGCCCTTGGGCAGGAACGCGCCGAAGGACTGTCCGCCGCCGCCCCGGCAGTTCACCACATAGGTATCCTCCTCCAGCCCTTCCCCAAAGCGGCGGGTGATCTCGCTGCCCAGGATGGTGCCCAGAGTGCGGTTCACGCTGGAAACCTGAATGGACTCCGTATGGGGCTTTTTCTTCCTGAAATAGGGCTCAAAGGCGGGCAGAAGGACACGCTCATCCAGTGTCTTTTCCAGCTCAAAGTTGAATTTATCCGCCTCCTGATAGTGAACGGGAGGCAGGTCGGACAGGATACCGCTCAGGTCGATGGTATCTGCCCGGTGGGTGATACGGCTGGCCCGGGGACGGATCAGGTCGGTGCGGCCCACCAGTTCATCCACGGTGCGCACCCCCAGCCTCGCCATGATCTCCCGCAGCTGCTGGGCGATGAACAGCATGAAGTTCATCACATATTCGGGCTTGCCCTTGAAGCGGCAGCGCAGCTCCGGGTTCTGGGTGGCAATGCCCGCCGGGCAGGTATCCAGATTGCACACCCGCATCATCACGCAGCCCATGCTCACCAGCGGGGCGGTGGCGAAGCCGAATTCCTCCGCGCCCAGGATGCAGGCAATGGCCACATCCCGGCCGGTCATCAGCTTGCCGTCGGTTTCCAGCCGGACGCGGGAGCGCAGGCCGTTGCGGATCAGGGTCTGATGGGCCTCGGCCAGGCCCAGCTCCCAGGGCAGGCCGGCATTGTGGATTGAGCTTTTGGGGGCCGCGCCGGAGCCGCCGTCGTAGCCGGAGATCAGCACACAGCCCGCGCCCGCCTTGGCAACGCCGGCGGCGATGGTACCCACCCCTGCCTCGGATACCAGCTTGACGGAAATTCTCGCGTCCCGGTTGGCGTTTTTCAGGTCATAGATCAGCTGGGCCAAGTCCTCGATGGAATAGATATCGTGATGGGGCGGCGGAGAGATCAGAGAGACGCCGGGGGTAGAATAGCGGGTCTTGGCGATCCAGGGATATACCTTCTTTCCCGGCAGATGGCCGCCCTCGCCGGGCTTCGCGCCCTGGGCCATCTTGATCTGGATCTCCTTGGCG
>ERZ857629.905-NODE-905-length-36715-cov-6.068385_pt1 | contig 36715 bp, 34 predicted proteins | sample MGYA00519700_ERZ857629 | MGnify/ENA primary metagenome ERZ857629 (study PRJEB31778, sample SAMEA3449351) | human gut metagenome | biome: human gut; feature: human-associated habitat; material: faeces | place: United Kingdom | collected 2010/2012 ... | reverse complement strand
CCCTCAGTCAGCCCTTACGGGCTGCCAGCTCCCCCATTGGGGAGCCAAGGATGTCAGGTTGGGAAACGGAGGCGGGCGAGGATGGTGCCGGGGGCGGTTTCCTCGATGGTCAGCCCGCCTGCGTCGCCGTAGAGCAGCTTCAGGCGGCGGTAGACGTTGCGCAGGCCCACCCGGCCGCTGCCGGTGTACTCCGCCGAGGTCAGCTGGCGGATGTTCTCCCGGTCCTTGTCGGTCATGGTGCCGTCGTGCTCCACCTCCAGGACGATCTCCCCCGCCTCCCGGCGGGCACGCAGGGTCAGCCTGCCGCCCCGGTTGGCAGTGATATCATGCTCCACCGCGTTTTCCACGATGGGCTGCAAAATGAGCCTGGGGATCAGCTGGGCGGCCATCTCATCCGGGATCTCCTTGGTCACCCGCAGATTGCCGCCCAGGCGCTCGCGGATGATGTAGAGATAGGCGTCCACATAGCCCAGCTCCTCGGAAAGGGGGATCTGCGCCCGTCCATCCCGGTCCAGCGCCGCCGTGAGCATGGTGGAAAGGGCCTCGATCATGGCGCATACCCGCTCGTTGTCGGCCAGGCGGGCTTCCCAGCTGATGATCTCCAGGGTGTTGTTCAGGAAGTGGGGATTGATCTGGGATTGCAGCGCCTTGATCTGGGCCTTCTGCGCGGCCCGCTGCTCCTGATAGGAGCGCTCGAACTGGTTCTTCAGCTCCGCTGACATGACGTTGAAATTGGCGTACAGCCTTTCAAACTCCGCGTTGGGGGCTGTTTTTTCGATCTGATAGCCCCGCTGGCCCGCCTGGATCTGGCCGTTGGCCTCCGCCAGAGTCTCCATGGGGAAGCTGACGTGCCGGTGGAACAGGGCGATCATCACCAGCAGCAAAGGCAGCACCATCAGCGCCACCCCCAGCACCGCCCAGCGCAGCCAGGGGGTGTCCCGCCAGAGATCATAGGCCTCCGGGAAGGCGGACAGGGTGATCTTGTGGCCGTCGGCGTCCACGGTGTAGCGGATCTCGGTGTCGCTGCCCGGTTGGGTGCCGTTGTCCATCCGGGTGAGCACACAATCGTCCACAGTCAGCGTCAGGCTGCTGACCCGCTGGACACCCTCCATGCTCTGCAAAACTACCGACGACTCCAGCAGCACCGTGATGGTGGCATAGGATTCAAAGCGGCTGTTGAGGATGTTGCGCGCCATATACAGCTCCCCATCCAGGTTATAAAAGCGGATATCGGTATCCGCGTCCTGCATGGCGTCTACGATCCAGGGGGCGGTCTGCTTCACCTGGGCCAGCAGGTCATGGCCGGTGGTGCCGCGGCAGAGCACATAGGCGTTGGCGCTCTCACCTTCCCCCCAGAAATACAGGAAGGCGGCCCGGTAGCGGCTCTCTCGGGAGAAATTCTGGGTCATATAATCGTTCACCGTGCGGTAAAGGCTGGCGCTGTCGCCGTCCTGCTGGAAGGTGCGGTAGCTGCTGCGGATGATGCCGTCATAGGATACCGCCTTGGAATCCCAGATGGCGTCCGCCAGATTGGTCCGCACCTGCTCCAGGGCATTGGCAGCCTCGGACTGGATCTGCTGCCGGATGGATTTCTGATAGTTGCTGTTCAGCAGCAGGCCGGACAACGTCACGATGCAGGCCACCGGCATCAGCCAGCAGATCAGGATCGTGGTCACCAGCCCGGCCCGCAGAGAGATCTTTCGTTTGCCCATCATTCTTCCTCCTTTTTCCTAATCCTATCACATCTTTCTCCAAAAAGAAAGGGTGCATCTGCGGCAAAGCAGATGCACCTTTGCGGGGGAAATGGAGGAGGAGATCATCTTGGGAAGCTCTGATTAAATCGGCAAGAGCTGACAGTGAGAGATTTTTCGCCAGATGAAAGTATCAAAAGTGGAGGAATACTGTATGTACCCGCAAGGGGTATGCCGCATCCGTAAGCCAGCTTACGCTGGCAACGGCTGCGCTATATTTCCCACTTTTGATACTGCACAGCTGGAGGAAAAGATCCACTGTTCAGCCGCAGACGATTTACTCAGAGGTTCCCTTGTGAAGATGGTGGTAGTGAATTTACAGGCCCAGGGCCTTGCGCCAGGTCTGGATGTAGCTCTTGGCCTGGGCCTCGGTGCTGCCCTCGGCGGCCATGCGCAGCAGCGGCTCGGTGCCGGAGAAGCGGCAGATGACCCAGCTTCCGTCGGTAAAGTAGACCTTGCAGCCATCCTCGCGGCCGACGTGGTCGATTTCTGCGCCGAAGTCCGGCAGCTGCTTCTGCACGAACAGCACATCCTTCAGCTCTTCCTTGCGCTCCGGGCGCATGGTGAAGGAGGTATCCTCATAATAGAGCTTGCCGTATTTCTCGGTAATTTCCCGGTAGAGCTGGGAAACGGACTTTTCGGTGACTGCCAGCATTTCCACCAGCAGGGCGGCGGCATAGATGCCGTCCTTGCCCGCGATATGGCCCCGCACGGCCAGGCCGCCGGAGGACTCGCCGCCGATGATGGCGCCGGTCTCGGCCATCTTGGCGGAGATGAACTTGAAGCCCACGGGGACCTCATAGCACTTTTCGCCGAAGTCCGCCGCCACCCGGTCCAGCAGGTGGGTGGTGGAATTGTTGCGCACGCAGGGGCCGGTCCAGCCCCGGTATTTCAGCAGGTAGTAGTACAGCAGCACCAGCAGCGTATTGGCGGGAACGTAATTGCCGTTCTCATCGATCACGCCCAGGCGGTCGGCGTCGCCGTCGGTGGCAACGCCCAGACTGCAATGGTTATCCAGCACATAATTGCTCAGTAGGCCCAGGGTGCCCTCGCTGGGAGCGGGCATCTTGCCGCCGAACAGCGTGTCATGCTGCTCATGGATCACGTCCACATCGCACCGGCAGGTGAGCAGGATGGTACGCAGGCTGCTCTGGCTGACGCCGTACATGGGGTCGATGGCGATGCGCAGGTGGGAATTCTTGATTTTATCCACATCCACAAAGTGCAGGATGCTGTCGATATACTCGTTGAAGGGGTAGATCTCGGTGATCAGCCCCTGCTGCATGGCCTGCTCATAGTCCACGCTGGGGATATGCTCCGGGGCGACCTGCTGGATGTGGGTCTCGATCTTGGCGGTGACGGTCTGATCGGCATCCCGGCCGCCGGAGGTAAATACCTTGATGCCATTGTAGATGGCGGGGTTATGGCTGGCAGTGACGGCCATGCCATAGGGCAGCTCCAGCTGCTTGACGGTGAACATGATCAGCGGCGTGGGAGAGGAACGGTTGACCACCATGGGGTGGAATCCATAGCCTGCCAGCACCTCTGCCGCCCAGTGGGCAGCCTCCTTGGACAGGAAGCGGCGGTCATAGCCCACGCAGACCTTCGCGCCCTCCAGGCCCTCGGACTTCATCAGGCCGCACAGCCCGGCGGCCACCAGTCGGATATTTGCCTTGGTGAATTCATCGGCGATGACTGCCCGCCAGCCGCCGGTACCAAATTTGATCATAATGCGCTCTCCTTATCCCATTACAACTTCAATATTTGCCACGCTGCCCGGCTGCTGCACCGGGATGCGGGCCACCTCCGCGCCGTTGAGCTTCACGGAGGCCACGCCCTTCTCCACGCCCTTGGGGTTGGTCACATGGATGTGGTACTGCGCGCCGCGCCACTTGCGGTCCACGGAGAATTCCTTCCAGTCGGCGGGGATGCAGGGATCCACCGTCAGGCTATCATAATCCGGCCGGATGCCCAGCATGTACTGGGTGGCGGCATAGTAGGCCCAGCCGGAGGAGCCGGTCATAAAGGGATGATGGGCCTCGCCGAAGGTGGTGTGATCCTTGCCGGAGACGAACTGGCAATAGGTGTAAGGCTCTGCCAGACGGGTCTCGATGTTGTCATTTTGCAGGGCAGGGCACAGGGAATTGTAGAATTTCATGGCGCGGCTGCCCCGGCCCAGGATGGCCTCGGCGCACCAGGCCCAGGGGTTGGGATGGCTGAAGATGGCACCGTTCTCCTTCAGGCCCGGATACACCCTGGTGACAAAGCCGATGGAATCGTCTGGCACGGTGAAGCAGGGGGCGTTGAGCATCAGGCCGTACTGGGTGAACAGGTACTCGTCCACCGCGTCCATGGCGGCCTTGCCGTGCTCCGCGTCCGCCACGCCGGACAGAACTGCCCAGGTATTGCTCTCCATGTGCACCCGTCCCTCGGTATCGTTCTGGGTGCCGATCTTGCGGTTCTGGGCGGTGATGCCACGGATATACCACTTGCCGTCCCACAGCACCTTTTCGCTGACGGTCTTGACCTGCTGAGCCATGGCGGTGTAGTGGGCAGCGTCCTCCCGGCGGCCAAGCTTTTCCGCCAGGGTGATGAAGTTCAGCAGCGCCCAGTGGTGCAGGAAGCTGACCATGGCGCTCTCGCCGCCGCCCAGGTTCAGGCAGTCGTTCCAGTCCGCCCGCAGGCCCTTGCAGATGCCGTTGATGCCCACCTGACGGGCGGAGAAGTCCAGAATGTGCTTCATATGCTCGTAGACGGTGCCCTCACCGCCGTCGGCATAGGTGATCACCTCGTCAGCAAAGCTCAGCTCGCCGGTCTCCTTGATGTAGGAGACGATGCTGCCCACCAGCCACAGCGCGTCGTCGGCGCAGGCATCCTTGATGCCGTGGACGATGCTGCTCTTATCCGGGGTGGGGACCACGGTGGGGGACTTGAAGGACTGCTGCTTTTCGTCCGGCTCGAACCAGCGCGGCTCAAACAGGTGCAGGCCGTAGCCCTCGGTGGTCAGCGCCCGCAGCAGCTCCACAATGCGGCTGCGGCACTTGGCGGGATTGGAATGGGGAATGGTCATGGCGTCCTGGGCGGTATCCCGGTAGCCCAGGCCCACCCGGCCGCCCACCTCGATGAAGGAGGTGAACCGGGAGAACATGACGTTGATCTCGCTCTGATACAGGTTCCAGATATTCAGCTCGGTATTCATGCCCTCGTTGGGGGTATGGACCTGGAGGCAGCTCAGCTTCTCGTCCCAGATCTCTGCCGTGCGGGCAAAGTCCTCGGCGCACTTGGCGGAGGTATACTTCCGGCGCATGGCCTTGCCGGCCTCGATGCCGCCCTCGCCCAGCAGATAGATCAGCTCCACCTGCTCGCCGGGCTGCAAAATCAGCTTTTTGCGCAGGCAGCCGCAGTGGTTGCCGCCCTTCTGGAAGCTGCCATGGCACTCGCCGCTCTCCACCACGATGGGGTTGCGCTCGGAGCGGTAATGGCCGATGAAGGTATCGCGCAGGCAGTCGAAGCCGTCGGGGGTGAAATTGGAGGTAAAAAACTGGTAGCCGGTTTCTTCATAATAAAGGTCATGCTCGATCACGCCGTCCTCATACCGGCTTCCGGCGGCGTACAGGCTCATCTGGAAATTCTGGTTGTCCATGGCAATCTGATGGAAGCTGAATTCCAGATAGGAGAATACGGACAGGTCACGCACCCGGTCGGTATCGTTGCGCAGGGTGACCCGCCAGATCTCCACCGGGTCGTCCACCGCCACGAACAGGGTCTGCTCGGCGTCGATGCCGGAATAATCACAGTGATACTTGCTGTAACTCAGGCCGTGGCGGCAGGAATAGTGCTCCTTGGGCTTGCCCACGGGCTGCCAGGACACCGTCCAGTAGTCGCCGCTCTCATTGTCCCGCAGGTAGACATAGTGGCCGGGGCCGTCCATGGGGACGCCGTTGGGGCGGAAGCGGGTGATCCGATGGTATTCCGGGGATTTGTAAAGCAGATAGCCCCCGGCGGTGTGGTTGAACACACCGTACATATCTTTTAATCCAATGTAGTTTGTCCAGGAAACAGGAACATCCACCCGGTCGATGACATACTCCCGGTTGGCGTTGTCGAAGTAACCATAGCGCATTACAAAATCCTCCTGTTTTGAGCGTTTCGGGTGTCTTCAGTATACCCCAAAGCCGCCCCGGTTGGAAAGGCCTAAAAATGCAGCTTCTTGTCTATCCTTGTCCGCTTTTCCTCCGAGTGAACAAAAATCCCCCCGGCTGCCCGTGCTTCCTTTGGAGAAAGCGGCAAATCGCCGCGGCGGCATCCGCCCATGCCGCCTCAAAAGGACCCGGCCTCCGCCAGCTGCAAAAAGGCGTGCACAACAGGGCGCGGCGGCTCTCCCTTCCGCCAGATAAGCAAGATCTTTGTTTTCAGGGCATCCTCCGCAATGGGGCAGACGTGCAGCCCGCCGCACAGCTGCTGCATGGACCGGGGAAAAATGGCAACGCCCAGGCCCGCCTCCACCCACTGCGTCGCGGAGCGGGCATCGTCGCACAGGCAGAACACCTCCGGCTCCAGGCCCTGGACGTGGAAAGCATCCAGAAGGAACCGCTCATAGCGCCGGTAGAGGATCAGCGGGCAGTCCGCCAAGTCACGGAGGCGGAGCGCGCCGGGCGCGAAGGGCAAAGCGGAGACGGCGATCATGGGCTCCTCCCGCAGCACCAGATGCTCCACCTCATCCAGCCGCAGGGGGGTGCGCACCACGGACAGGTCAATGATCCCGTTGAGCAGGAGCGTATACATGGAGAAGCTGGAGCCGTCATGTACCTCAAAGTGCACCGTCGGATTCCGGCGGGAAAAATCAGAGATGAGCGGCATCACGGGGACGACGGTGGTGGAGGTCATGCCCAGCCGCAGCACCTGCCGCTGGCCAATCTGGCTGACCTCCAGCTTGGCAGAGTCCGCGAACCGCAGCAGCTCCCCGGCCCGCTGGTACAGCAGCTCCCCTGCCTCCGTAAGGCTCACGCCCTGGCGGCTCCGCTGAAACAGCTGCACCCCCAGCTCCTCCTCCAGCCCCCGCAGCTGACAGCTCAGGGGCGGCTGGGAGAGATGCAGCTGCCGGGCGGCTTCGCTGATGCTGCCGGTCTCGGCGATCTTGCGGAAATATTCCAGCTGTCGAATGTCCATTGCTTCACCTCCATAAAGCCGGTTACGGCCTTTTCGTCTGAATCATCTTCTGCGATACAAAAATAATATAACGCCGGTACGAAAACGATATTATTCATATCTATCATACTGTGCTATACTATCTCTGTCAACAAAATATAACAACAAAATATAAGAGATTGGAATGATGGAAATTGAAAAAACTATCCGTCTACCTGAAACGGTACACGGCACAGAGCATCTTGGCCCCACTGTTCAAGCTGCTGGAGGTGGTGTTCGATCTGCTGGTGCCCCTGGTCGTGGCGCGGATGATCAACCTCGGCGTGGGCAACAACGACCGGGGCGTGCTGACGCAGTGCTTTTTTATTCTGATCGGCATGGCGCTGCTGGGGCTTGCGTGCAGCATCACGGCGCAGTTCTTTGCCGCCAGAGCCAGCACGGGCTTTGCGGCGGACCTGCGCCAGGCGGTGTTTGACCACATCCAGCGCTTTTCCTTTACGGAGCTGGATACCCTGGGCGCGGACACCATGATCACCCGCCTGACCACGGACATCAACCAGGTGCAGACCGGTGTGAACATGGGCCTGCGGCTGCTGCTGCGCAGCCCCTTCGTGGTGTTTGGCGCGCTTGTCATGGCCTTCACCATCAATACAAAATGCGCGCTGATCTTCGCGGCGGCCATCCCGGTGCTGCTTATCGTGGTGTTTGCCATCATGCTGGTGAGCATCCCCCTGTTCAAAAAATCCCAGGCGACCCTTGACCGGGTGACCTGCCTGACCCGGGAAAATCTCACCGGCGTAAGGGTCATCCGGGCGTTCTGCCGGGAGCGGCAATCCGTGGAGGAGTTCGACGAGAGCAATCAGGCCCTCACCCGGCTCAATGAGTTTGTGGGACGGATCTCCGCGCTGCTGAATCCTCTGACCTATGTGCTCATCAACATTGCGGCGGTGTTCCTCATCGACCGGGCGGCAGTGCAGGTGAACATCGGCAATATTGCCCAGGGCGACGTGGTGGCGCTGAACAACTACATGCTCCAGATCATTGTGGAGCTGATCAAGCTGGCCTCCCTGATCATCACCCTGACCAAATCCCTGGCCTGCGCCGGGCGGGTATCGGCGGTGCTGGCGCAGGAGCCCAGCATGACCTACGCCGATCAGGAAGCGCCTCAGGGCAGCGGCGAGAATGCGGTCGGCTTTGACCATGTGACCTTTACCTATCAGAATGCCGGCGCGCCCAGCCTGACGGATATCAGCTTCCAGGCAAAGAAGGGGCAGACCATCGGCATCATCGGCGGTACGGGCAGCGGCAAATCCACCCTGGTCAGCCTGATCCCCCGATTCTATGACCCTCAGGAGGGCACGGTATGCCTGAACGGTGTAAACGTCATGGACGAGAGCCGGGCGGCGCTGTGCGGCAAGGTGGGTGTGGTGCAGCAGCGGGCGGTGCTTTTCCAGGGAAGCATCCGAGATAACCTCCGCTGGGGCAATGAAAATGCCAGCGACAGTGCGCTATGGGAGGCGCTGACCGCCGCCCAGGCGAAGGAGGTCGTGGAGGGCAAGCCCGGTCAGCTGGACTTCCAGCTGGAGCAGGGCGGACGGAACCTGTCCGGCGGCCAGAAGCAGCGGCTGTCCATCGCCCGGGCGCTGGTGAAGAAGCCGGAGATCCTCATTCTGGACGACAGCTCCAGCGCCCTGGACTTCGCCACCGACGCGGCCCTGCGCAGGTCCATCCGAAATCTGGGCTACCCCGTGACCACCTTCCTGGTGTCCCAGCGCATTGCGTGCATCCAGCAGGCCGACCAGATCTTGGTGCTGGACAATGGCCATCTGGCCGGCTGCGGCACCCACGAGGCACTGCTGAAAGACTGCAAACTGTATCAGGAGATATTCGATTCCCAGTTCCCCGGCGAGCGGCTGGTGGCAAAGGAGGCGGGTAAACAATGAAAAAGGCAAATGGAAACGGCCAGACCATGAAAAAGCTGTGGGACCGCATTGCCCGCTACCGGGCGCTGCTGCTTCTGAGCATTGTGCTGGCGGCGGCGACGGTGGTATTGCAGCTGTACGTGCCCATTCTCTTTGGCGATGCCATTGACAACATTGTGGCAGAGCATCGGGTGGATTTTGGGAAGGTGCAAATATTCCTGGGGCGCGTGGTGCTGTTTGCGGTGCTTTCCGGCGTCACCGGCTGGGTGATGAGCGTTATCAACAACCGGGTGGTGTATCGGGTGGTGGAGGACATCCGCTCCCAATCCATCCGTCATATCCAAAAGCTGCCCCTGAGCTATCTTGACCGGCACGCCTCCGGCGATATCGTCAGCCGGGTCATTGCGGATGCGGACATTCTGTCCGACGGTCTGCTGCTGGGCTTTACCCAGCTGTTTTCCGGCGTGGTGACCATCGGGGTGACGCTGGTGTTCATGTTCTCCAAAAATTTCTGGATCACCCTGCTGGTCATCTGCCTGACCCCCCTGAGCTTCTGGGTGGCAAAATTCATTTCCTCCCACTCCTATGGCATGTTCCGCAAGCAAAGTGAGGCCCGGGGCAGGCAGACGGCACTGATTGAGGAGATCATCGGCAATCAGAAGGTCGTCCGCGCCTATGGCTATGAGAAGCGGGCTTCGGCACGGTTTGCGGCGGTGAACAAGGAATTGAAAGAGTACAGCGCCCAGGCCATCTTTTACAGCAGCATTACAAACCCCAGCACCCGCTTTGTAAACAATGTCATCTATGCCGGAGTCGCGCTGGTGGGCACGCTGCTGATCCCCGGCGGAGCGCTGACCGTGGGCGGCCTGTCCGTGCTGCTGTCCTACGCCAACCAGTATATGAAGCCCTTCAACGATATCAGCTCCGTCATCACGGAGATGCAGAATGCCCTAGCCTGCGCCGCCCGGCTGTTTGCCCTGCTGGAGGAGCCGGAGGAGTGCGCCGACGCCGACGGGGAGATCACGCACTGTGAGGGACGCGTGGAGATCAAGGATATCAGCTTCAGCTATGACAAGTCCCGCCGCCTAATCGAGCATTTCGATCTGAATGTGAAGCCCGGTATGCGGGTGGCCATCGTCGGCCCCACCGGCTGCGGCAAGACCACCTTTATCAATCTTCTCATGCGGTTTTACGATGTGGACGGCGGCGAGATCCGGGTGGACGGCCAGGAGATCCGCACCCTCTCCCGTCACGCGCTGCGCTCCGGCTTCGGCATGGTGCTGCAGGACACCTGGATGAAGCAGGGAACCGTCCGGGAGAACATTGCCTTCGGCAAGCCCGACGCCACCGACGAGGAGATCATCCGCGCCGCCAAGGAGGCCCACAGCTGGGAGTTTATCCGGCGGCTGCCCAATGGGCTGGACACCGTGCTGTATGAGGACAGCATCAGCGGCGGACAAAAGCAGCTCCTGTGCATCACCCGTGTGATGCTGACCCTGCCGCCCATGCTGATTCTGGACGAGGCGACCTCCAGCATCGATACCCGCACGGAGGTGCTGATCCAGGAGGCCTTCGATAAGCTCATGGAGGGCCGCACCAGCTTTGTGGTGGCCCACCGGCTGAGCACCATCCGCAATGCGGACCTGATTCTGGTGATGCGCGACGGCAAGATCATCGAGCAGGGCAGCCATGAGGAGCTGCTGGCCAAGGGCGGCTTCTACCACACCCTGTATAACAGCCAGTTCCAGAAGGCGTAAAAGAAATACAGCCTCCGGGCAGGCCATGAAAAGCGCCCAAAACGGCAGCAGGCATTCGGCCGAACCTCCGAATGCCTGCTGCTTGATTCAATTTACCAGTCGGAATCCCAGTCGGTGTCGCCGCTGTCCCAGGAGTCGTCGCTGCCCCAGTCGTAGTCGCTGTCGTCATCGTTGTTCCATTGCTTGCTGGCATCCTTGTAGGTGTCGGTGTCCTCGAAGTCGCTGAACTGGGTGGAGGCGTCCCAGGTGGGGGTAAAGTAGAAGTCCTCGGCCAGGGAGGGATGGTGCAGGGCCTCCGGCACGGCGTCCATGTCCACGGAGCGCCACTCGTCGTCCTCGCCGTCGTAGGCATACCAGCCGTCGAAATAGTAGTCGCCCAGGTGGTAGAGGATATCGTCCTCCACCTGATAGTAGCCCCTGCTGATGCGCTGGGAGGCATTGTGATCCCGGTAGAAGAGCGTCTCGGCGAAGTCGGAAACGCCATACCGGCTCTTGTAGTTTTCTGACAGGAAGGCATCCGCCGCCAGGGATGAATGCCGCAGCTCCGCGGGCAGGTCGGAGAAGTCCGCCTCCTCCCACTGGCCGGTGTACACGAACCAGCCCTCGTTATAGCTGCCCGGCAGATGGTAATAACAGAGCCCGTCGGCGGTGTAATACCCCTCCTGGATCTGCAGCCCTGCCTCCAGGTCCCGGGCATACGCGCTGTCGCTGAAATCTCCGCAGGGCAGGCTCTGCGCCCAGTCGGACTGGACGAAGTATTCCTTGGCCTGCTTCTTGGTCTCCAACGCGGCGGGCACACTGCTGTAACCCAGCGGTCCCTGCCAGTCGTCCTGGGCATCGTCGTAATAGAACCAGTTCAGGTCGCCGTAGCTTCTGGTGCTGTAATAATAGCTGGTGTCGTCGTAGAAATAATAGCCGCCGCTGGGGTCATTGCGGCTCAGAAAGGTGCCCAGCACCAAAATAAACGCGATCAGCACCGCAAAGCCGCCCACCACCAGCAGGGCAAGCGCCGCCAGGTTTCCCAGGCAGCCGGAGGTCTTTTTCCCGCTGGTGCCGGTGGACGCGGGAGATGCGGCCCCCTTTTTGGCGCTGTTCATCTTCTGCTGGGTGATCTCCTGCTTCAGGCGCTGGAACAGCTCATTGACGGCATAGGCCTCGTCCGTGCCCCGGTAGCGCACCGCCCGCTCGCCGGAGGCCTTGTTTTTATAGACGATGTAGTTGCCGGTCTCTTCCTCGTAGTAGATGCCGAAGGCCCGGGGTTCCGTATAGTCCTCACCGATGAAGAACCGGGTCACAGTATAGGGGGGCAGGCCCTTGCTCTCGTACCACTGCTTCAGCTGCTCGATGGTCAGGGGCTGGTCGCCGCTGGAGCGGCGGACATTGGGGTTGGGCGCGCCGCAATTGGGGCAGGCCTCCACGGTGTCGTTCATCATGCTGCCGCAGAACTCACACTTTATCTTCAAATCGCATAGCCTCCCTTGATGAATCGCCTTTTGGGGCCATTGTATCATATCTCTTCCCCAAAGGAAAGAGCGCAGGTGGAAGAAATTTACAAATTATTGATTTTTCTCTCTCTGTCAGCCCTTGACCTTGGTTTTTCCTCTGATATAATGAAACAATATGCAAAAGGGGGATTCACATGTCTCGCAAACCAAAGCCCAACAGAAACCCGCTCTATCAGAACAAGACCACCCTCACCGTGTACCTGGTGCTGCGGGCGCTGGTCATTTTCGTGCTGGTGCGCTCCGTACTGCGGCGGGAATACCAGAGCGTTTTCCTGTGCGCCCTGTCGCTTTTCCTGATGGTGCTGCCCAGCATCATCGCCCGCAGGCTGAAGGTGGTGCTGCCCAGCACGCTGGAGGTCATCATCCTGCTGTTCATTTTCGCGGCGGAAATTCTGGGGGAGATCAACAGCTTCTACGTCCGGGTGCCCAACTGGGACACCATGCTGCACACCATCAACGGCTTCCTGTGCGCCGCCATCGGCTTCTGCCTGGTGGACATGCTGAACCGCAACGACCGCTTCTCCTTCAAGCTCTCGCCGCTGTATCTGGCCCTTGTCGCCTTCTGCTTCTCCATGACGGTGGGGGTGCTGTGGGAGTTCCTGGAATTTGCTGGTGACCAGCTGCTGGGGCTGGATGCCCAGAAGGATACGGTGGTGCACGCCATCCACTCCGTCAATCTGGATCCCACCCGCACCAATACCGTGGTGCACATCCGGGACATTGCCGACACCATCATCGTCCACTCCGACGGCACCCAGGAGACCCTGGGCCTGGGCGGCTATCTGGATCTGGGCATCATCGACACCATGAAGGATCTGTTTGTCAATTTCATCGGCGCGGTGGTATTCTCCACCATCGGCTACTTCTACGTCAAGCACAAGGGCAAAGGAAAGGTCGCCACCCGATTCATCCCCAAGGTGGAGTACCCGCCAGAGCCGGAGGAATAAGCAAAAGCTGCCCCTGCCTTTCGGCAGGGGCAGTCGGACATATAAGGGGATTTAGGCAGAGCCACACAATTTGGCAAGAAGCCTCAGCCAGGATTTTTGCCTCAATTCAAAGTTTGGAAAACGAAGGAATACTGTATGTACCCGCAAGGGGTATGCCGCATCCGTAAGCCAGCTTACGCTGGCAACGGCTGCGCAATATTTCTCGTTTTTTAAGCTGAAGAAGTGGGGCAAAAAGGCGGCTGAGGCTCGTAGACACAATTGTGCGGCGTTGCCTTTACTTGGTGCCGAAGATGCGGTCGCCGGCGTCGCCCAGGCCGGGGACGATGTAGGCGTTCTCATTCAGCTTTTCATCCAGCGCAGCCAGGTAGATCTCCACGTCGGGATGGGCTTCCTGGACGGCGGCCACGCCCTCGGGCGCGCCGATGATGTTCATCATAATGATGTTCTTGCAGCCGTGCTGCTTCAGGAAATTGATGGCAGCCACCGCACTGCCGCCGGTGGCCAGCATGGGATCGACCACGTAGACCTGGCGGGACTCGATGTCCTCGGGCAGCTTGCAGTAGTATTCCACAGGCTTGTGGCTGGCGGGGTCGCGGTACAGGCCGATATGGCCGATCTTCGCGGAGGGGATCAGGGCAACCATGTTATCCACCATGCCCAGGCCGGCCCGCAGGACGGGAACGATCGCCAGCTTCTTACCGGCCAGCATCTTGCACTTGGCGGTGGTGATGGGGGTCTCCACATCCACTTCCTTGACGGGGAGGTTGCGGGTCGCCTCGTAGCACATCAGTCCGGCAATTTCGCCGACCAGCTCGCGGAATTCCTTCACGCTGGTATCCTTGCTGCGCAGGATCGCCAGCTTGTGCTGAATCAGGGGATGATCCAATACGTGTACTTCTGCCATCTTTTACTCTCCTTTTTGTTGATTCTGCATTCTTTCGTTTCGTTCCCGTTCAGCCTGGCTCAGGCGGAGATAATTGGGAGTCAGGCCCGCAGCGTCGGTGCATTCGCCGGAAAGCAGCATCCGCTGCGCCTCCAGCGCCACGCCGACGGCGCGCTGGTGCATCCGATGCTCCGGGGGAAGTACCAGAGCAGGGAGCATTTCCGACAAAGTATTATAGCACAAAATGCTCCCGTCTCCAACTAAAAAAATCGGCCCGGCGAGATTTTTTACATCCTCCGCCAAATCCCGGAGAGAAATGGCCCGATCGTCCCGGATTCTTGTGTATTTTCCACAATCCACATGGAACAGCGCATTGTATACCTGCCCTCTTCTGGCGTCCATCACCGGGCAGACATAGCCCTGCCACGCCCCCAGCCCCACCGCCATGGCGGCAAGAGTGCTGACGCCGCAGCAGGGAAGCTCCGCGCCCCAGGCAAGCCCCTTGGCCGCCGCTACGCCGATGCGCACGCCGGTGAAGGAGCCGGGGCCGTTGGCCACCGCCACCGCGCCCAGCTGGGAAACGGCGATGCCGCACTGCTCCAGCAGCTCCTGGGCCATGACCATCAGGGTCTGGCTGTGGGTCAGGCCGGTGTTCTGGTAGCTCTCGCCCAGAAGTTTCCCGTCATGCATCAACGCCACCGAAGCAGCCTTGGCAGAGGTCTCAAAGGCCAATATCAGCATTGCCGTTTCCTCCCCTGATCTCAATATCTCTTGTATTTTCATCCACCTTGGAGATGGCCACGGTGAGCGCTCCCTCCATGGCGTCGCGCACATTTTCGCTCCACTCCACGGCGCACACGCCGCCGCGCTCCAGATAATCCTCCCAGCCAATGTCCCACAGGTCGTCGGAGGAGGAAAGGCGGTACATGTCAAAATGGAACAGCGGCAGCCGCCCGCCCAGGTATTCGTTGACGATGGTATAGGTGGGGCTGGTCACCGGCTCCCGGTAGCCCAGGCCCCGGGCCAGGCCCCGGGTGAAGGCGGTCTTGCCCGCGCCCAGGTCGCCGGTATAGGCGATGACCGTGCCGGGCCGCAGCTGCTGTGCCAGCGCTGCCCCCAGCTGCTCCGTTTCTTCGGGGGAATGGGTGATATAATGCATGTTTCTTCCCTTACTTTGAATGCTTCAGTTTTTCCGCCTGGTCGGCGGCGGCCAGAGCGTTGATCAGCTCGTCCAGGCCGCCGTCCATCACGGAATCGATCTTATACAGCGTCAGGCCGATGCGGTGATCGGTGACCCGGCCCTGGGGGAAATTGTAGGTGCGGATGCGCTCGTTGCGCATGCCGGAGCCAACCTGGCTGCGGCGCAGGCCGGTGATCTCGCTGTCCAGCCGCTCCTGCTCCTGCTCATAGAGCTTGGAGGCCAGCATGCGCATGCACTTCTCCCGGTTCTGCACCTGGCTGCGCTCCTCCTGGCAGGATACCACAATGCCCGACGGCTTGTGGATCAGCCGGACGGCGGAGCTGGTCTTGTTGACGTGCTGGCCGCCCGCGCCGGAGGCACGGTAGACCTGCATCTCGATATCGGCAGGATTGATCTGCACATCCACCTCTTCCATCTCCGGCAGCACCGCCACTGTGGCGGTGGAGGTGTGCACCCGGCCGCCGGACTCGGTTTCCGGCACCCGCTGGACCCGGTGGACGCCGGACTCGTACTTCATCCGGGAGTAGGCCCCCCGGCCATTGATAACGAAGTCCGCCTCCTTCACGCCGCCCAGCTCGGTATCGTTATAGTTCATCAGCTCGATGCTCCAGCCCTTGGCGGCGGCGTACATGGAATACATGCGGAACAGGCTGTGGGCAAACAGGGCACTCTCCTCCCCGCCCACACCGCCGCGGATCTCCACGATGACGCTCTTGTCGTCGTTGGGATCCTTGGGCAGCAGGAGGATCTGCAATTGATCGTACAGCTCCTCCTTCCGGGCCTTGGCATGGGCATAGGTCTCCTGGCAAAGCTCCTTCATCTCCGGCTCCGCCATCAGCTCCTGGGCCTCCGCCATGTCCCTCTCCGCCTGGCGGTAAGCGCGGTACGCCTCCACAACGGGCTCCAGCTCGTTCTTCTCCCGCAGCATGGCGGCGGCGCGCTTGGGGTCGCTGTAAAAATCAGGCTGCTCGGACTTGGCGCACAGCTCCTCATACCGGCTGGATACGGCCTCCAGTTTGTCTAGCATTCCATTCTCCTTACGGTCAGATTATACGTGCGCTTCCTTTTCCAGGGCCATCACCTTGTCGATGCGCCGCTGGTGGCGCTCCCCGTGGGAAAAGGCGGTATCCAGCCAGGTATCCACGATCTCCAGGGCCAGGCCCTCGCCCACAATGGCCGCACCCAGGGCCATCATATTGGTATCGTTGTGCTCCCGGGTCAGCCGGGCAGACATCAGGTCGCTGAGCTGGGCGCAGCGGATGCCCTTGACCTTATTGGCGGTGATCGCCACGCCGATGCCGGTGGTGCACAGCACAATGCCCCGCTGGCATGCGCCGGAAGCGACCAGCCGGGCGGCCGCCGCGGCGTAGTCCGCGTAGTCGCAGCTGTCGGGGGTGTAGGTACCCACGTCCTCCACCTGGAAGCCCCGCTGAAGCAAATGGGCAACCACCTTGTTTTTCAGCGTCAAAGCGCCGTGATCACAGCCAACCGCAATTTTCATAATCGTTCTCCTTCATCCTTTGTTATACAACGTACCCGCCGTCCACATTCAGGATGTGGCCGGTGACAAAATCGGCATCCGCCAGATATTCCATGGCCCGGGCTACATCCATGGGGGTCCCGTTGCGCCCCAGGGGCGCTTCCTCCGCCATGGTAGCCAGAACTTCCGGGTCCACCCCGCCACACATATCCGTCAGGATCACTCCTGGTGCCACGGCGTTGACCCGGATGCCGCTGGGGCCAAGCTCCTTGGCCAGGGCCTTGGTCAGGGCGATCACCGCCCCCTTGGTGGCGGAATAGGCCGCCTCGCAGGAGGCGCCCACCCTGCCCCACATGCTGGACACATTGATGACGCAGCCCCGCTGATGCTTCAGGAAGCCCGGCATGGCCGCCCGGACGCAGTGGTAGATGCCCTTGACGTTCACATCGAATATCCGATCCCACTGCTGGGACGTCATCTGGGCCATAAGCCCATAATAGCAGATCCCGGCGTTATTTACAAGGACATCCACATCTCCGATCCGGGAAAAGGCCGCGTTCACCGCCGCCTCGTCTGCCACATCGCAGCAGATGGGCGTCGCGCCGGTGCGCCGGGCCACAGCCTCAGCCGCGGCGTGATCCTTCTCATACAGGAAGAACACCCGGTTCCCCTTCGCGGCAAACAGCTCCACCGCCGCCGCGCCGATGCCCCGGGAGCCGCCGGTGATCACCACAATCATCGTCTCACCCTTTCTGTCACAGGAAAAAGCGGGCTGCCGCAAAGCAGTCCGCTTGGAAAAATCATCTTCTTCTGCTCTTGGTGCGGTGCTCAGAATACTGCTTAATGGAGGAAATCTTACTGTCGGACTCCGACATGAACGCCTTCAGCTTCTCCTCGAACAGCTGGTCTGCGGTCTTGGGGGCGGCATTGGGGACGGGGGCGGGCCTGGAATTCTGACGGGCCTGGCTCTGACCGGGGCGCGGACCCACGCCGCGATTGCCGCCGCGGAAATCCGGTCTGCTCTCACGCTGGGGCTTCGGCTCCAGTCGCTTGATGGACAGGTTGATCTTCCCATTTTCGTTGCCAATGACCATCACCTTCACATCCTGCCCCTCGGTCAGGTGCTGCCGGATATCACTGACATAGGCGTTGGCCACCTCGGAAATATGTACCATGCCGGTCTTGTTTTCCGGCAGGGCAATAAAGGCGCCAAAATTGGTGATGGATTTTACTTTCCCCTCTACTACGGCTCCAACGGTTAACTCCATATTTGCTTTGTTTCCTCCATTATTTGACTTGTGCTTCGATCAGGACGGTGTCCCTTGGTACCATACCCAGTTCCTCCTGGGCGGTGCGCTCCACGCCCTGGGCGGAACCAAGCTCCTGGATGTTTCGCTCCAGCAGGCCGTTCTCGTACTCGGCCTGGGCGGCCTCGGCGCGGAAGTCGGTGATCTTGTCCGCCATCTGGTGCTGCGTCCAGCTCAGCGCGCCCAGCGCCACCGCGGAAAACACCAGCACCACCCCCAGGGCGATCTTTACTCGGGGATTTCCCTTGAACAGAATGACCTGCGTCTTTCCGATCCTGAACTTCTGCTCTGCCATGAATCACACCTCCGTGAGACTGCCGGCGCGCCCGGCAGCCATTCCACCATATTGTAACCCATTTTTCTCCAGATGCAAATAAAATTTTCAAAAAACGCAATAATTTTTTTAACGGCCACACCGCAAGGCCCGCGATTCTCCCTGCCAGGCGCCAAAGCAGGGCAAAAACCGGGCGCAGGAGCCGCCCGGCGGTGGTCTCCCAGGCCACGCCGCCGATGGGCAGCCCCAGGCAATAGCCAAAGCGCAGGTCGCCGCCGCACACACCCAGCGCCAGATACAGCCACACCCACGCCGCCCCCAGCAGGAAGAGCGCGTCGCTCAGCCCGGTATGCCGGGGGCGCAGGGGCCGCAGGAAGCCATACAGCACGCCCAGCCCCACCCCCAGCAGGCAGGCGATCCCAAAGCGCTGGAACGCCAGCGCGGGAGGGATCATCCAAACAGCCGGCTGAACCAGCCGCCCTGCCTTGGCTCCTCATAGATCAGTGCGGCAATGTTGCCCTCCACCTCCACCTGTCCGCCCTCCAGCGAGAGGGTTTTCAGCTGGAGGGTGCTGCCCTGAACGGTCAGCGTCCCCATGCCGGTCTGCAGGATCACCGACGTATCCTCAAAGCTGATGACCTCCGCCACGCCTGTCACCGTGAGCTTCTTCCGCTCCAAAAGCGCCAGACGGTGCGGCATCTGTTCCTGTGCCATTGCGATTCCTCCTTGCCGCAGCTTTTCCGCTGTGGAATCCTATGGCCTTCGCCCGAAAAATATGTCCCCCGCAATGCCCGCATTTTCTCCATTGACACCGGGGAAAAAACAAAGTAAAATATGGGCAGAATTCCCTTTCTCCCTGATTTCCATCATTTTTGGAGGATTTTATATGAAACGTTCCTTTGATTTTCGTCCCTGGCTGAAGCCCGCGCTGACCGTCCTGCTGGGGCTGCTGCTGATCTTCCGGCCCGGCTCCATCACCAATTCCATCGCCCTGTGCGCCGGTATTATCCTGGCGCTGTTTGGCGCGGGGAAGCTGATCGGCTTCTTCACCCAGTCCGGGCCGAAGGATTTTATGAAGCTGGCTGGGGCCATTGTGCTGCTGCTCATCGGCTTTGCCATTATCCGCAACCCTGTCTCCCTGGAAAAGCAGGCGGTGCGGGTGATCGGTATTTTGCTGCTGCTGGAGGGCATCCGGGGCTATACGGACATCACCGTGATGCGCGAGCGGGTCACTTCCACGGCGCTGTGCGTTGCGGGCGTGGTGCTGACTCTGATGCCGGTAACGGTCGCCCGGCTGGTGATCGTTATCTGCGGCATCGTGGTGCTGCTCATTGGCATCGGCATGGTGGTGGGTCTGCTGCGGGGCGACGGCCGTGATTCCGGCTGCACCGGCGGCAACGGCGAGGTCATCGACGCAAGATGATCGTTGGCTGCTGTGCGCTTGCGGGCCGCACCGGCCACGCAGCCGGGCGGCAGCTTCTGGAACGGCTTTACCGGGAGGAGACCGGCCAGCCGCTGCCCGGCATTTTAATCAGCGTGCGCGGGAAACCCTATTTTGAAGCCGCGCCGTATCACTTTTCCATCAGCCACACCGCCCGTCACGCCTTCTGCGCCCTGTCCCGCCGTCCCGTGGGAATCGACGCCGAGGAGCTGGACCGCGCGGTGCGGTTTTCCCTTGCGGGCCGGATCATGTCCCCCCGGGAGCTGGCCCGCTTTCAGGCGGCGGCGGACCCCCAGCGGGCCTTTCTGGCCCTGTGGGTGCTGAAGGAGGCCACCGCCAAGTGCACCGGGGCGGGGCTGACCGGCTTCCCCAACAGCACAGACTTCTCCCCGGACGACCCGCGGGTATTCACCTGGCAGGGCTGCCTGGTGGCCGTGGTTGGCCAGGAGGATGAAACGGAAGGAATGATCCTGCATGATTTTTGATACCCACGCCCACCTGGACGACCATGCCTTTGACACCGACCGCGCTGCGCTTCTGTCGCAGCTGCCCGGCCTGGGGCTGGCGCTGGTGATGAACCCAGGATGTAGCCTGGCCTCCTCTCGGGCGGCGGCCGCGCTGGCAGAAAATTATGACTATGTCTATGCCGCCGTCGGCTCCCACCCGGACGCGGCGGATGAGGTGACGGAGGACGTGCTGGAGCAATACCGGCAGCTGGCACGGCAATGCCCCAAGGTGCGGGCCATCGGCGAGATCGGACTGGACTACCACTATGAGGACATCCCCCGGGAAGTCCAGCAGCGCGCTTTCCGCGCCCAGATGGCCCTGGCCCGGGAGCTGGAGCTGCCCGTGATCGTTCACGAGCGGGAGGCCCACGAGGACGGCATGCGGATCGTGGAGGAATTCCCCCAGGTCACCGGGGTCTTTCACTGCTATTCCGGCTCTTTGGAAATGGCAAAGGTACTCATCCGCCGGGGCTGGTACATTGGCTTCGGCGGTGTGCTGACCTTCAAGAATGCCCGCAAGGCCGTGGAGGCAGCGTCTCAGATCCCGCTGGACCGGCTGGTGCTGGAAACCGACTGCCCCTACATGTCCCCCGAACCCTTCCGGGGGCGGCGGAACGATCCGGGGCGGCTGCACCTGGTGGCGGAACGGTTGGCCCAGCTGCGCGGCCTTTCGGCGGAGGAAATTGAAAACATTACCCTGGAAAACGGGAAAAGATTATATAGGATTGGATAACCACATGGAATTATCGGAATTTTTTACCCAGCATCCCCGGGTCGCTCTGGCCTTTTCCGGCGGGGTGGACTCTGCATACCTGCTCTATGCCGCCGTGAAAAGCGGCGCGCAGGTGCAGGCCTACTACGTAAAAACCGCCTTTCAGCCCCAGTTTGAATACGAGGACGCACTGCGCCTGGCCGAACAGCTGGGCGCGCCGCTGACCACGCTCCGCCTGGACGTGCTGGAGGACGCGGACGTGACGGCAAATCCCGCCAACCGCTGCTACTACTGCAAGCGCCGGATCTTTACCGCCATCACCTCCGCCGCCCGGCGCGACGGCTTCCAAATTCTGCTGGACGGCACCAACGCCAGCGACCAGGTAAGCGACCGCCCCGGCATGAAGGCGCTGCAGGAGCTGTCCGTGCTCTCCCCTCTGCGGCTGTGCGGACTGACCAAGGGCGAAATTCGCCGCCGCTCCCGGCAGGCGGGCCTCTTCACCTGGAATAAACCCGCCTACGCATGCCTTGCCACCCGCATTCCCACGGGGACGGCCATCACCCAGGCCGATCTGGAAAAAACGGAGCGGTGTGAGGCATTTCTCATGGAGCAGGGCTTCTCCGGCTTCCGTGTGCGGCTGATGGACGGCTGCGCCCGGCTGGAAATGCCGGAAGACCAGCTGCCCGCGCTGCTGGCCCAGCGGGAGGCCGTGGTGCGCGAGCTGAAGAAGGACTACAAAAAGGTGCTGCTGGACCTGGAGGTGCGCCGTGAACAGTGACATTCGCAATATCCTTGAGGGTGTCCGGGGCGGCGCGCTCAGTGTGGATGACGCTCTGCTCCAGCTGAAGCAGGAGCCCTTTGCCGAGCTGGGCTACGCCAAGGTAGACCTGCACCGCAAAGTCCGCCAGGGCGCGGGCGAGGTGATCTACGGCGCGGGAAAGACGGCGGAGCAGATCACCGGCATCCTCACCGCCATGCAGGAAAACGGGCAGAAAAATGTGCTGATCACCCGGCTGGATGCCCAAAAGGCAGCCGCCGTTTCGCAGGTGCATTCCATTCATTACAACGCCCAAGCCGGGATCGGCATTCTGGGCGAGAATGAAGCCCCCCACGGAATGGGCACCATCGTAGTGGCCACCGGGGGTACCAGCGACGTGCCGGTGGCGGAGGAGGCGGCGCTGACGGCGGAATTCCTGGGCAACCCGGTGCTGCGCCTGTACGATGTGGGCGTAGCCGGGATCCACCGGCTGCTGAGCCACAGCCAGGAGCTGATGAGCGCCAGCGTTATCATTGCCATCGCAGGCATGGAGGGGGCGCTGGCAAGCGTGATCGGCGGGCTGGTGGAATGCCCGGTGATCGCCGTGCCCACCAGCGTGGGCTACGGGGCATCCTTCGGCGGCATCGCCGCGCTGCTGTCCATGCTCAATTCCTGCGCCAGCGGCACGGCAGTGGTCAACATTGACAACGGCTTTGGGGCGGGCTACATGGCCAGCACCATCAACCATATGGAGGCAAATCATTGAGTATTTTGTATTTGGACTGCGGCATGGGCGCTGCCGGCGACATGCTCACCGCCGCGCTGCTGGAGCTGTTCCCCCACCCGGAAAAGATGGTAGAGGCGCTGAACGCCCTGGGCGTCCCAGGGGTGCGGTATCAGCGGGAGCTGACCCAGAAATGCGGCATCACCGGCACCCACATGCATGTGTACGTCGGCGATACCGAGGAGGGGGCGCACTCCCATGCGCATCATGAGCATCACGACCATCCCCACAGCAGCATGGGGCAGCTTGAGCACTGGATCGGCCACATTCAGGCCTCCAATGGGGTAAAGAGTAATATCCGCGCCGTCTACAACCGAATCGCCCAGGCGGAAAGCGCGGTACATGGGGTAAGCATTCAGGATATCCATTTCCACGAGGTCGGCTCCCTGGACGCTCTGGCGGACGTGGCCGCCGTGTGCTACCTGATGGAGCAGCTGGGCAATCCCACGGTGTATGCCTCCCCCGTCCACGTGGGCAGCGGACATGTAAGCTGCGCCCACGGCATTCTCCCCGTCCCCGCCCCCGCCACAGCGGAAATTCTGAAGGGAATTCCCATCTACGGCGGTCAGATTCTGGGCGAGCTGTGCACCCCCACCGGGGCGGCGCTGCTGAAGCAGTTCGTATCGGAATTTGGCAACATGCCGGTAATGACCCCTCAGGCCGTGGGCTACGGCATGGGCAAAAAGGATTTTGCCATGGCCAACTGCGTCCGCGCCGTGCTGGGCAGCGACAGCCGGGAGGGGACGGACAGCATTGTGGAGCTGCGCTGCAATCTGGACGACATGACCGCCGAGGACATCGGCTTTGCCATGGAGCAGCTGCTCCGCGCCGGTGCGCCGGAGGTGTTCACCACCCCCATCGGCATGAAGAAAAACCGCCCCGGAACCATGCTCACCGTGCTCTGCCGGGCAGACCAGCGGGAGGAAATGGTGCGCCTGCTGCTGCGCCACACCTCCACCCTGGGCATCCGGGAATCCGTCTGCCGCCGCTTCACCCTGACCCGCCGGGAGGAAACCGTTGACACCCCCTACGGAAAGGTGCGCTGCAAAATCTCCGAGGGCTACGGCGTCTGCCGCCGCAAGCCGGAATACGACGACCTATCCGCCATCGCCGAAGCCCAACAGCTCCCCCTGTCCGAAATCCGCCGCAGCCTCCAGAGCGAATAATTTTTCGCCATTTAAGCGGCGCACCCCTTGACTTTTCCCGAAAATTGGCTATAATAATACCGTTCCAAATCAAATAGAGGATTTGTGTAACGGTAGCACACCGGACTCTGACTCCGTTTGCGGGGGTTCGAATCCCTCATCCTCTGCCAACAAAAAAGAGATGCCATTACAGGCATCTCTTTTTTGTTGGCAGCGATCAGATGTGGGATTCGAACCCATTTAAATGCAATGCTCCAGTGGAGCATTGCAGCTGCCAGTTCAAAAACTGGCAGCCTCCTTTCCGAAAATCGAATCCCTCATCCTCCCCCCGCCTGAACCATGGTGGGCCAGAGCTGCCAATTGAGCGGAAGCCGCCAAAAGTCTCTACCTGCGTAGGGGGTGGCAATCTGCCGCCCCGCGATGTCGCCACTTCGATAGCAGTGCGGTGAATGGGGGCACCCCATCCGTAGGGGCGGATACCAGCCGCCCGCAGCGTACCGGGATTGAGCGGTTCGTCTATACAGCTCACGTTCGTTACCTTTCGGGCGGCTAATATCCGTTCCTACGCACTCAAAGTGTTGAACATCATACCTTTTCTCTTTCTAAACCGTTAGGTTGAGGGTCGGCAGGTTGCCGGCCCCTTTCGCCCGCAAATATCTGGTAGACTGTGGCGGGGATGCGTTTATGCTTCAAAGGCTGCTGGGGCACTCTACCTTCTATCTTTCTAACTCATCATCGTTTTTATCATTTGTATCATATAATCAGCAAATTCTTGACCTTCTCTATGATCTATATCCATATTCTCTCTGCCTGTATAACTTTTTACTGCATTAGAAATTAAAGTATGATATTTTGAGGGAAGATTATTTATTGCCCATTCACCGCCTTGCTTTTTTGAAAGAACCAAATCACTTTGCAGAAAGGCTTCTGCTCTGCACAAATTCAAAATTGTATATACGGGTTCTTTCCATAGGCTGTTCAAGTTTTGGAATATTCAGCACCTGAATGGGGGCAGGCTGTGCTCCCATTCAGCTTACTGCTATCAATGCCGTCAGGCTGTGGGGCGGCTTTACAAATACCTCCCCGTAATGCTGCTGTCGCTATTTTGGATCTCCTGCGGGGTGCCGGTTGCGATGATGCGGCCGCCGGCGTCTCCGCCGCCGGGGCCCATGTCGATCACATAGTCGGCATTCCGAATCACGTCCAGGTCGTGCTCAATGACGACAACGGTTGCGCCGTTGTCCAGGAGCGCCTGGAAAACGCCCAGAAGCACCTGCACATCCAGCGGGTGCAGGCCAATGGAGGGTTCATCGAATACGAAAACGGAATCCTCCTGGGTTTTGCCGATCTCGCTGGCCAGCTTCAGGCGCTGCGCCTCCCCGCCGGAAAGGCTGGGCGTTTCCTCGCCCAGGGTGAGATAGCCCAGGCCCAGCTGCTTCAGAATATTCAGCCTTTGGCTGACGGTTTTATAATCGCCGCAGAAACCGATGGCGGAATTCACATCCATGTCCATCAGCTCCGGCAGGGAAATGCTTGCACCGGCCCTGTTTGTGAGCCGCACATCGTAGGCCGCTCTTGCGTACCGGGAGCCGCGGCAATCCGGGCAGGGGATGTTCACATCCGGCAGGAATTGCACATCCAGGCTGACCACGCCCGTTCCGTCGCAGCCGGGGCAGCGCAGCGCGCCGGTGTTATAGGAGAAATCGCTGGCATGATAGCCCTTCTCCTTGGCCTCCGGCGACCTGGCGTACAGCTTTCGCAGCTCATCGTGGACGCCTGCGTAGGTGGCCACGGTGGAGCGGACATTGATGCCGATGGGGGTGGCGTCAATGAGCTTGACGTGTGCAATGCCCTCCGCCCGGATGGCGCGGATATGGGCAGGCAAAGCGCTGCCGCCGATGCTTGCCTCAAGGGCGGGGACAAGGCTTTCCAGTACCATGGTGGTCTTGCCGGAGCCGGATACGCCGGTTACGACGGTGAGCCGCCCCTTGGGAATGTCCACCTCCAGGGGCTTGACCGTGTGAAGCTGCGCGGTGGACAGGTGGATCACGCCCCTTGCGAACAGTGCCTCCCCTGCGGCGCAGGCGCGCAGCTTTGTTTCGGCTCTGCCGGAGAGGAACGGCCCGATCTGAGAAGCGGGATCGGCCTCAATGGCGGGGATCGTCCCCTGGGCGATCACATGGCCGCCCTTGGCACCCGCCTCCGGCCCCATTTCGATGATCCAGTCGGATTCCTTCAAAATCTGAGTGTCGTGATCCACCAGAATGACGGAATTGCCATCCGCCACCAGGTCGTGCATCACGCCGGTCAGGCCCACGATGTTGGACGGATGCAGGCCGATGGACGGCTCATCCAGCACATACAGAACGCCGGTGGTGCGATTGCGGACGGCGCGGGCCAGCTGCATCCGCTGGCGTTCGCCGGTGGAAAGAGTGGACGCAGAGCGGTCAAGGGTCAGATAGCCCAGCCCCAAGTCCATCAGTCGCTTCGCCGTGCTCTGGAACGCCTCGCAGATGCTTTCCGCCATGGGGCGCATTTCCTCCGGCAGACTGCCGGGGACACCCTGTACCCAGTCAACCAACTGAGAAAGAGTCATTGTGCAGGCTTCATCCAGCGAAATCCCCCGCAGCCTGGGCGCGCGGGCAGCCGCAGAAAGCCGCGTGCCATGGCAGGCCGGGCAGATTTCCTCCCTCAGGAACCTTTCCACCCGCTTCATGCCCTTTTCATCCTTGACCTTGGCAAGAGCGTTTTCCACGGTGTAGACCGCGTTAAAGTAGGTGAAATCCAGCTCTCCGGCCTGGTTGGAGCCCTTTGCCTTGTAGAAAATGTGCTTCTTCACCGCCGGTCCATGGTAGACGATCTCCTTTTCCTCCGCGGTCAGGTCGCGGAAGGGCACATCGGTGCGCACGCCCATTTCCCGGCACACATCGGTCATCAGCGACCACATCAGACTGTTCCAGGGGGCCACTGCGCCGTCGTCAATGCTGAGGGAATCATCCGGCACAAGACTTGCCAGGTCGACGGTGCGGACGCTGCCCGTGCCGCCGCACTTCTGACACGCGCCCTGAGAATTAAACGCCAGCTCCTCGGCGGACGGAGCGTAAAAATGGGCGCCGCACTCCGGGCAGACCAGCTCCTTCCCGGCGGCAACCAACAGTGACGGCTCCAGGAAATGTCCGTTGGGGCAGCGGTGGCTGGCAAGGCGGGAATACATCAGCCGCAGGCTGTTCAGCAGCTCTGTGCCCGTACCGAAGGTGCTGCGGATGCCCGGCACGCCGGGGCGCTGGTGCAGCGCCAGGGCGGCGGGGACATACAGCACCTCGTCCACGCTGGCCCTGGAGGCCTGGGTCATTCTCCGGCGGGTATAGGTGGAGAGCGCCTCCAGGTAACGGCGCGAACCTTCCGCATACAGCACACCCAGCGCCAGCGAGGATTTGCCGGAGCCGGACACCCCCGCAATGCCCACGATCTCCCCCAGCGGGATATCCACATCAATACTTTTAAGATTGTGAACCTTTGCTCCACGGATCAGCATTTTATCAATCATTGCGTTTACTCCAAAAGCTCAAAATCTCCGCCGGCCTTGGGGGCGGCGGTTTTCCCTAATTGGCAGACGCGTACATTGTAGTACAGGGACACACTCTTTTTCAATAGGCTCTCGAAAATTATCCGTCTGCAATTTTATGGACAAAATTTAACGCCAGGGCCTGACAAGCACATATGGGGGATTATAATTCATAACGCCGTTATGAATATGACAAGGAGGTACGCCGATGGCAAAGCAGATCGAGGGCGTGGCGGAGCGGATTTTAAGCTGCGCCAAGGCGGAATTTCTGGACAAGGGATACACGGATGCATCCCTGCGCACCATTGCGGCGGCGGCAGAAACCAGCACCAACTCGATTTACGTCCGCTTTCAGGACAAAGAGGGGCTTTTCTCCGCCATTGTGGAGCCGGTACTCAACGAAATGATCGAGCGGTTTGTGAAGATTCAGAAAACCTTTCACCGCATGGATTGGGCGGAGCAGGCCGCGCAGATGCCGGACTACGCCGACGGCGGCACCATGGAGCTGGTGGAATACATGTATGACCACCTGGATGAATTCCGGCTGCTGCTGGATGCCTCCTATGGCACCCGGTTTCACAACTTTGTGGACGAGCTGGTGCGTATTGAGATGGAATACACCTACAAATACATGGAGGCCGTGGGCAGTACCGCCCAGCTGGGGGACGCCACCACCCAGCGGCTGCTGCACATCGTCACCACCTCCCGCTTTGAAAGCATCTTTGAGATCATCCGCCACGGCATGAGCCTGGAGGAGGCGCGGAAATACATCGGCCTTCTGAGCCGCTACCACCGCACCGGCTTCCTGGCAGTGTTCGGCGAATAACAATATCCACAACAGGCTGTCGGAAACGACGGCTTGTTCAACAGACCGTGGTTAGCTATGACTAACTCAAAAAAGGAGGAACCAACATGGAAAAACAAAGCCCTGTCCGGCGAATCTGGGAATTGGGCAAAAGTGAGCATGCCCATCTGATTACGGCGGTGCTTCTGGCTGTCATCGGTGTAATCTGCGGCATGGTGCCCTACTTCGCGGCGGCGCGGATCATCATCCTGCTGCTGTCCGGCGAGCAGGCGCTCAGCGCCTACGGCGTATGGCTGGGCGCAGCCCTGGTGGACACCCTGGCCCAGGTGAGCACCACGGTTGCTCAGGTGGATGAAATTCTTAAGGCCGAGGAGCAGGTACATCCCGACACCCCGGTCCGCTTTGAAAACCATGATATTGAGATCAAGGATGTGCGCTTTGGCTATCACGACGATCAGGAGATTCTCCACGGCGTGAGCCTGCACATCGGCCAGAACAGCATGACAGCGCTGGTCGGCCCCTCCGGTTCCGGCAAATCCACCCTGGCCAAGCTAATCGCGGGCTTCTGGGATGTGAAGCAGGGCAAGCACGAGGCGCAGATCTCCCAGCCCGGCATCTATGCCGACTTCGTCGGCGGCAAGCAGGAAACCTCCGGCTGGAAGCTCTGAGCTCGAGCCAACATAAAAACGAGGCGGATTCGTGATTGCCCCCATTGGGGGCTGCACGAATTCGCCTCAATTTTTTTGCAGGTTTCCGCAGCGGCTGCCTCAGGTGTGCTCCTGTCTGTCCTTTTTTCGGTCTGCCAGCAGCTGACTGGCCACGGAGAGCAGGGTCTTTTCATCCACAGGCTTGGGGATGTGGGCATTCATTCCGGCGTTCAGGCTGCGCTGGATGTCATCGGTAAAGGCGTTGGCGGACATGGCGGAGATGCGCACCGTGGCCGCATCCGGGTGGGGCAGGGCGCGGATGGCGCGGGCCGCCTCCAGGCCGTCCATCACGGGCATCATGATATCCATGAAAATGATGTCAAAATGATCCGGCTCCGACGCGGCAAAGGCATCCACCGCCTCCTGCCCGTTCCAGGCCTTGGTGACGTTCGCGCCGTGGCTGGTGAGCATGTATTCGGCGATCTCCATGTTCAGCCGGTTGTCCTCCACCAGCAGCACATTGGCGCCCTTCAGCGGGCAGTCGCCCGTGGGGCAGCTGCCGTCCGTCTTGGCCTCATAGGCCTTGTCGATCTGGAAGGGCAGGGTCACGCAGAAGGCGGTGCCCACCCGCTTCTGAGACCGGCAGGTGATGGTGCCGCCCAGGCTGTCCACCAGCTTTTTCACAATGGACAGGCCCAGGCCCGTTCCCTCGAAGGTGGTGCGGGCGCTGTCCAGCTCCTGGGTGAAGGGCTCAAACATGTGCTCCTGGAATTCCTCGCTCATGCCGATGCCGTTGTCCTCACAGGTAAATTCATAGGTGGCGGTGTCCTCGGTGGCGGAAACCAGCCGGGAATTCAGGCGGACATAGCCGCCGGGGCTGCCGTATTTTACCGCGTTGCTGGCCAGATTCATCAGCACCTGGCGCAGATGCCGGGGGCTGCCAATGAGATGGGACACCTGCAGGCGGCCCTGCCGCAGCACCTCATAGCGGATGTTCTTTGCCATGGCCTGGGGCTCCACCAGGGTATTGACCTCGTTGACCAGGGTGGTCAGGTCGAAGGGCTTGCTCTCCAGCCGGATCTCGCTGCTCTCCAGCTTGCTCATTTCCAGCACACTGTCCACCAGAGCCATCAGCGTCTCAATAGCGGTGCTGGCCTTCTCCCGGCATTCCTCCTGAAGGGCCAGATTCCGCGGATCGTGGGCAGCCATGCTGATATAGCCCTTGATACCGTTGACGGGAGTGCGGATATCGTGGCTGATCCGGCGCAGGAATTCGGTTTTGGCATTGTTGGCCACCTTGGCCTGCTGGGCCTCCTGCAAGATCCGCTGCTGATAATCCGCCTCCTTCTTTTTCTCCCCGTCCACATCCTGGAGCATGACCAGCACATGGGCAGGCTTGCCGGTCTCATCAAAATCCACCACCGTAACGCTGACCCGGCACCACTTTGTCTCGCCGCCCCGGTAGGCCTGATAGTCCGTATAATAGCTCTTGCGCACCTCGGTGATCTTGTCCCGGCTCAGGCTTTCCCGGATGAATCCCGGCTCCATGCACTGGTCCAGCTCTTCCCGGAATTCCGGCACCACCAGGGTATCGATAAAATACCGTTTCAGCGCCGTATAGTTGCCGCTGGGCTGGATAAAGCTGGCCAACCAGGGGGCAAAATAGATGCTCTCGTATCGGTCTTCCCGCACATCCACATAGAACAGCGTAAAATAAATGGTCTCCAGGGATTGCAGGATGTTGATGGTCTCGGTCAGCTGGCGGTTGCTGTCGCGCAGCGCCTCCTGCCTTTCAAACAGCGCCCGGTTGCGCAGGGCAAATACCACCGCCCAGAGGACGAAATACAGGGCAGCAAAGATCATCGCCGCCAGCCACGCGCCGGAAAACACCGCGGATACGGGATAATAGATATACACCATGTATCCCTCGCAGCCGCTGCGGCATCCCAGATAAAAGCGCTCGCCGGTATAGAGCAGCCGCAGGGTGCCGTCGGAGGGCATGGATGAGAGCTGACGCAAAATGGCGCTTTCCGCCACATCGTTGTCCTGCATATTGATATCGCTGGTGGCGCAGATCACATCATCCTGGGCAATGGCATAGATCCCGCCCCGGTCCAGGTGCAGGCCGCTGAGCAGGCTGGCCATCTCACTTTCCGCCCCGGAAATGATGGATGTAGGCTGACGGTAGAAGCCCAGCACGATGCCCGGCGCGTCCCGCCGGGCCACGGCGCACACGTCATAATACCGCCCATTTGCGTGGACCCGCTCGGCAAACACCTTGGCCGGGTGCGCAACAATGTCCGCCAGGCGGCTCCCCCGCTCGGAATACTGCCAGTACGGGTCCCGGAACTGGCGGGTGTAGCCGGAGGCTTCCAGCCTCAGCTCACCGTTCAGCAGGGCGATGCCGGTGATGCGCAGGCGGTTCACCTGCTGCTCCAGGTAAGAGTCGTCCGCCAGCTCCGGCTGCTCCTCCAGCTTATAGCTGATGGCCTGGAGCAGCTCCGCCAGGCGGAACAGGCTCTGGGTGCGGTCGCTGGCCAGCAGCTTGTTGTAGCTCAGGCACTGCTGCTTCAGGGTATCCAGGGTCTTCTCCGTCAGAGCGGCGGTGAGCCGCAGCTGCTTGTGGCCGGAGATCAGCATAATGACCAACAGCAGCGCAAGCCCGATCAGGATCAGGGAGCGGATGCTTGGGTTCCATCCCTTTAAGGAAACGGTTTTAGCTTTTCGCAAGGTCGATCCCCTCCAGAGCGTCCGCCGCGCTCAGCCCAAAGCCCTTCAGAATGCGGGCGGTGGTGCCGTCGCGGTGCATCTCATTCAGCGCGGACCGAAGCGCTTCCCGAAGCTCCTCATGACTTCCCTGCCGGAAGGCCACTCCAAGGTCCGAAATAATCAGGTTTTCATCCAGGAAGCGGTAGCCCACCCCGCTGTTTTGCAGCAGCCCGGTGAGCGTGGCGGAGAATCCGGCGCAGGCATCCACATATCCGTCCCGCAGCGCCGCCACCACATTCTCCATCTCCATCAGGCAGTAAACCGCCTCCAGCTCCGGGATACGGGGATCGGTCCGTTCCAGGAAAATCGACTCCGCTCTGGTGGCGCTCTTCACTGCCACCGTCCGTCCCTCCAGGTCGCTGAGCATACGGATGGGGTTATCCTGCAATACCGCCACCACCTGGCGGCTGTACATGTAAGGTCCGACCCAGGAATACTGCTCCTCCCGCCCGCTGACGCTGTAACAGCTCCACAGGCAGTCCACCTCTCCGGCATTCAGGAGCTCGTCCCGGTCGTACCAATTGATCCTTTTAAAAACCGGCTCATAGCCCATGCGGCGGCAGGCCTCCCTGGCCAGCTCCACATCGATCCCGGCGGGGTTTTTGTCCTCATCGGTATAGCTGAAGGGGCGGTATTCGTTATAGCCGATCACCATCTGGGGCAGCGGCTGCTCTTCCTCCCGCACCCCGCAGCCCCACAGTCCGGCCAGCAGAAGCGCGAAAAGCATCCATACCAGGATCTGCCTTTTATGCATTGCGTTTTCCCCCTGTTTTTCCCAACAAGAATCGCGAAAGTAACTAAATTATACGATATATCCCCCTGCTTTTCAAGTATCTATCGCACAAGCCGCGGATTTGTTTGTAGGGGAGATGCCCACATCGTCCCGTGCCGGGTCGGTTTATTGCCATGGCCCGGTTGAATGGGAAAATGGTACGTTATCATCCCATTTCTCCGCACCATTCAACGCACCAAGGCAATCCCGCAAGGTCTCGGGACGATGTGGGGATCTCCCCTACACGCACAACGGGGTGCATTCCATGGGTTTACTCATGCAATTGTCGTGGAATTGTCAGTATACCAAAGCAGATCTCCCGGCCGCGACTGGCCGGGAGATCTCTTTTCACTTTTTTCCGCCAATAGTCTGCGCAAAGAGGCCGTGCCAGTTACAGTACCACAGCAGCATTCCCCTGCCCCGGTTTTGGAAGCTGGCCTGCATCTCCCCCTCCGGGTAGAGCTTCACCAGCTCGAAGCGGTCCTCCGTGCAATAGGCCGCGAAGGAAATAAAATGGGTTTTTCCCATGGGATGGGCGGAGGTGATATAGAATTCATTCTCTATCCGCTTCCATGTTACGGCATGGTCCGCATCCGGCTCCAGCGGCGGCAGGCCAATGCCGCCGCTGGACACCGGGACGCTGCCCATGGAATGAATGATGTTCCCGCACACCGGGCAGGCATACAGCTTGGAGCGGCGGAGAATGGTGCTGATCTCCTTGGTGGAATAGCCCTCCTGATAAAACAGATGGATGACCTCCCGGTAATTGCCCGGCAGCTGCCGCACGGCCTCCCAGACATAGCGCAGGTCCTCCCGCTCCTGTGCCGCCAGCGTCTCATCCAACTCATCCGTCTGCCGCAGGCGAAGGTACTGGAGCTTGTTCTTGCTCAGGTTGGCGGCCACCGTCAGCAGCCACGCCTTCTCATGCCCATCGCTTTCAAAGGCCGGAGCAGCCTGAATGTATTTCAGCAGCGTATCCTGCAAAATATCCTCCGCATCGCTGAGGTTATGAAAATAGGAGTAGGCCAGCCGTAAAACGGAATTGCCATAGCGGTCCAGCGCCGTTTCCGCATTGCGCAGCGCCGGAGTTGCCCGCGCCTCGTCAGCGCCGCATCCGGGGGCCTCCGTGCGGCGGGCGGCGAGGGCATACAGCCAGGCAAGGCCCCGCCAAAGCAGCTGCCAGAATGGCGGCCGCCAGATCGGTATCGTTTCAACCACGCTTCTCACCTCATTCCAAATGAATCACTTCTTTCCTTTTTTCATCACCTCATCCCTGTCCGCAATGCCCCGCCGCTGTGCCTCGGCGATGTATTCCCTGAGATAAAAATACAGGCAGTTCCGCCCGCTGTCCCTCACCGCGCATTTGACAAGCAGCAGATACAGCAGACAATACAGTACGATTTGAAAAAACAGCATGTTTCATACCTCCTCCGAAAATTTCACTGGAATTGCAGCACATTCCGGGCGCTGCGGCAATATTCTTCCGTTCCATTTTTCGCCCAAATTCAAATTGAAATTCATTTTCATATTGACTTTTTCACGTATCGGGTTATAATATGATAATCGTTATCAAATCAGGAGGCACGCCATGGGTTCCTATAAAACAAAGCAGGGCGACGAGCTGCGCGGCTATCTGGAGAGCATGCCCGGCCGGCATATCACCGCCGGGGACGTATGCGAATACTTCCGCCAGTCCGGCAAGCCCATCGGGATGGCCACGGTCTACCGGCAGCTGGAGCGGATGGTGGACGAGGGCCTCATCGCCAAATACAACATCGACGTCAATACCCCCGCCTGCTTTGAGTACCTGGGGTCACACCTGGGCGAGGAGACCTGCTACCACTGCAAATGCTGCGTGTGCGGCAAGCTGATCCACATGCACTGCGACGAGCTGCCGGAGCTGCAAAAGCACGTGCTGGAGCATCACGGTTTTTCCATCGACCCGGTGCGGACGATCTTCTACGGCGTATGCAGCGATTGCGCGGAGAAAAAGAAATGAAAAAGAAGCTTCTTTTGCTGCTCCCCCTGCTGGCTCTGCTGCTGGGCGGGTGCGCCCGACCGGCGGAGAGCCAGAAATTGCAGGTGGTGGCAGCGATTTTCCCGGAATACGACTGGGTCCGGCAGCTCACGGCGGGGGACGACAGCCTGGAGCTGACACTTCTGGTGGACGACGGTCTTGACCCCCACAGCTTCCAGCCCTCGGTAAAGGACATGGTGGCAGTTTCCCAGTGTGATCTTCTGGTCTTCGGCGGGGGCGAATCCGACGAATGGCTGGAGGAACTGCTGCGGGAGCCGTCAAACCCCAGTCAGCAGGTGGTAGAGCTGCTGCCCCTGCTGGGAGAGACTGCCCACCAGGCGGAAACCGTGGACGGGATGCAGGTTCGGGAGGCCGAGGATGAAACGGACGAGCATGTCTGGCTTTCGCTGCGCAACGCACAGCGCTTCTGCACCGCCATCACCGATTCCCTCTGCGCACTGAACCCCGGCAACACTGCACTGTACCGCGCCAATCTGGCGAAGTACCTGGAGCAGCTGGAGGCGCTGGATGAATCCTACCGGGAAACCGTTCAGGCCGGGCGGCTGGATACCATCGTCGTATGCGACCGCTTCCCGTTCCGCTATCTGGTGGAGGATTACGGTCTAAAATACTACGCCGCCTTTCCCGGCTGCTCCGCCGAGGCGGGGGCTAGCTTTGAAACTGTGGTATTTCTCGCCGAAAGGGCAAGGGAACTGCGCGTCAATGCACTCCTGGTCACCGAAAGCAGCGACGGACGGCTGGCAAATACCGTGGCAGAGAATTCCGGCGGACATGCCGCGGTGCTGACGCTGAACTCCATGCAATCGGTATCGGCGGATACGGCAAAGGACAGCAGCTATCTATCCGTTATGGAACAAAACTGCCAGGTGCTGGAACAGGCACTTGGTTAAGGAGAAGAATATATGCCTCAAATCATCTGTGAAAACGCATCGCTGGGCTATGACGGCAAGCCGATCGTCACCGATCTGAGCTTTACCGTAAACGCCGGGGACTACCTGTGCATCGTGGGAGAGAACGGCTCCGGCAAGTCTACGCTGATGAAAACCATTCTGAATCTCACCGCTCCCCTGGCCGGGGCCATTCGCATGGAAGGGCTGCGCCCCACGGAAATTGGCTACCTGCCCCAGCAGACCCAGGTGCAGCGGGATTTTCCTGCCTCGGTACAGGAGATCGTCCGCTCCGGCTTTCAGGGGCAATGCGGCCTGCGGCCCTTTTACACCCGCGAGGAAAAGGCATCGGCCGCCCGGAATCTGGAACGGCTGGGCCTGGGCGGATTTGAACGCCGGTGCTACCGGGAGCTTTCCGGCGGGCAGCAGCAGCGGGTGCTTCTGGCCCGCGCCCTGTGCGCCACCCGGAAATGCCTGCTGCTGGATGAGCCGGTCTCCGGCCTGGACCCCAAAGCGGCGGCCCAGATGTACGAGATCATCCGCCAGCTGCATCAGGAAGGGATCACGATCATCATGATCTCTCACGACCTGGAATCCGCGCTGGACCACGCCACGCACGTGCTGCACATTGGCAAAGAGCTGTTCTTCGGCACCAAAGAGGCGTACCTGCGCAGCGGGATCGGCCGCAGCTTTCTTCCAAAGGAGGGAAACGAATAATGGAAAATCTGTTGCTGTATTTCTCCTATCCCTTTGTCCGCTACGCCCTGATCGTAGGCGTGCTGATCTCCCTGTGCGCCTCCCTGCTGGGGGTGACGCTGGTGCTGAAGCGGTTTTCCTTCATTGGGGACGGGCTGTCCCATGTGGCCTTTGGCGCAATGGCCATCGCCGCGGTGCTGAATCTGACCAACCGCATGATAATCGTCCTGCCGGTAACAGTGATCTGTGCCATCCTCCTGCTGCGGACCGGGCAAAACACCCGGATCAAGGGAGACGCCGCCATTGCCATGATCTCCGTGGGTGCGCTGGCCTTCGGCTATCTGCTGATGAGCATGTTCTCCACCTCGGCCAATCTGTCCGGGGATGTATGCGGCGCACTCTTTGGATCCACCTCCATCCTGACCCTTACAAAAGGGGAGGTCTGGCTGTGCATTGGGCTATCCGTGCTGGTGCTGCTGTTCTATGGGCTCTTCTACCACCGCATCTTCGATGTGACCTTTGACGAGACCTTCTCCCAGGCAACCGGCACGGCAGTAGAAGCCATTAATCTGGTGATTGCCGTGATCACCGCGGTCATCATTGTACTGGCCATGAATCTGGTGGGCTCTCTGCTGATCTCAGCGCTGATCATTTTCCCCGCCCTGGCCGCTATGCGCCTGTTCCGCTCGTTCCTCTCGGTCACGCTGTTTGCCGCTGTGCTCAGCGTTACCTGTGCCCTGGCTGGGATCATCATCTCGATCCTTGCAAGCACCCCCGTGGGCTCCACCATTGTCGCGACGGATGTCATTGCCTTTGCCGCCTGTGCCGCGATTGGAAGCGCAAAGGGGATTCAGTAAACAAAAAACACAGCCGTGGGCGATTGCTCACGGCTGTGTGGATATCTGAGGTTTTCCTGCTCAGAGATTTAAAAAAGCCCCGCCTATTGGCGAGACTTTTGAATTATGTTGGCATTACCTATCTTCCCGGCAAGTCACCCTGCAAGTATTGTCGGCGCG
>ERZ857629.903-NODE-903-length-36797-cov-3.102444_pt1 | contig 36797 bp, 31 predicted proteins | sample MGYA00519700_ERZ857629 | MGnify/ENA primary metagenome ERZ857629 (study PRJEB31778, sample SAMEA3449351) | human gut metagenome | biome: human gut; feature: human-associated habitat; material: faeces | place: United Kingdom | collected 2010/2012 ... | reverse complement strand
TTTGTTTGGCAATTATGAGTATACACAAAGATTTTGCGCTTGTCAAGGGGCAAAACACAATATCTTGTGTCGATTTTTAAATTTCTGTTCCACGGATTTGCACATTTGGTATATATTCTAAAGCTGCATCTCTCATTTTCTCAAGTGTGGCGGTCGAATGGGCCGAAAGCCCCCTGCCGATGAGATCTCCGCTGTCGACAAACTGCTGTAAAAAGAAATTTTCGGCGGGAGATATCCATTTTGCAATGGCCTCGATGTCGGGAATGCCGTGCAGCTCTTTTACAACGGTGGTGCGAAATTCAAAGGGTACGGCACCGCTTTTTAAAATTTCCACCGACCGCTCGATTGAAGATGTGTCAAAATCGGGAATGCCCACCGTTTCGGCGTATTTTTCCTTGGAATTTTTAATGTCCATTGCCACATAGTCACAAAGACCGCTGTCGATTATACTTTTAAGACGGTCGGGAAAGCTGCCGTTTGTGTCTACCTTCACGGCAAAGCCCATAGCCTTGACCTTCTCAAGAAAGGCGGGCAGGCCCTTTTGCATAAGCGGTTCTCCGCCGGTGACGCACACCCCGTCAAGCAGCCCCTCGCGCTTTTGAAGAAAATCGAGTATATCCTGTTCGCTGAAAATGTCGTCCCTGCAAAGCTTTGTAACAAGCAGGGCATTGTGGCAAAAAGGGCATCGGAAATTGCACCCGCCGGTAAAGACCGTGCAGGCCACCTTTTTTGGAAAATCAAGCAGTGTCATTTTTTGAAGTCCGTAAAAATCCATTTTTATCCCCCACCACAATATATAGTGGTTGTATTCTATCATACCCCTTTACAAATTGCAATATGTATGATATACTTTTATCGAAAAAATTTAAAATTTTTATTTTCGGAGGACAAAATGTATAGCGATAAAATAATTTCTCACGAAGATTATGCCGAGCCGGCCTGTCCCTTTTGCGATCCTACAAAGACCGAAAGCTTCATTCCTGCCGACAGGGTGGTTGCGGCGCTGGATCGATACCTTGATAAAAATGATTATGACGGTGCCCTTAAAACCCTGCTGTACTGGGAGGAAGAAGCAAAAAAAATCGGCGACGACAGAGGGCTTCTGACGGTGGAAAACGAGTTGTGCGGCCTTTATCGCAAGCTTTCAAAAAAGGATGAGGCCTATGATGCCTGTGAAAAGGTGCTTTCTCTTATAGATAAGCTTGAGGTCGGCAAAACGGTGACGGCGGGGACTGCACTGCTTAACGTGGCAACCGTTTACAAGGCCTTCGGCGAGGCTCAAAGGGGTTTGCCGCTTTTTGACCGAGCCCTTGAAATTTACGGCGCGAATTTGCGGGAGGACGACCCTGCTTTCGGTGGGCTTTATAACAACAAGGGACTCGCTCTTTGCGACCTCGGGCGTTTTGACGAGGCTCTCGATTGTTACAAAAAGGCCATCGGAATTATGAAAAAGGTGCCGAGCGGCGAGTGGGACGCAGCAATTTCCTATCTCAACGCCGCCGATGTTTATTATCGTGATAAGGGGCAGGAAGCCGAGGCCGAAATCGAACGGTGTGTCGAGACGGCATGGGAACTTTTAAACGGCGATGAGCCGCAAAACGGATACTATGCCTTTGTGGCCGAAAAATGCGCGCCCACCTTTGGATATTACGGATATTTCTTTTATGAAAGAGAGCTTAAAGCGAGGGCAAAGAAAATCTATGAAGGGAATTGAAGGAGCAAAAAAATATTTTGAGCTTTACGGGGATGTCATTAAGGAACAGTTTCCGGATTTTATGAAATATGCGGCCTTCGGCATTTGCGGACAAGGCTCGGAATGCTTAGGATTTGACGATGAAATTTCAAGAGACCATGATTTTGAACCGGGCTTTTGCCTTTTTCTCCCCGATGAAAACAAAGTTGACCGCAGAACGGCCTTTTTGATGGAACGTGCCTATGCGAAGCTGCCAAAGGAGTTTGACGGGGCAAAAAGGAGCCTTGTTTCTCCTGTGGGAGGCAGCCGCCGAGGGGTTATGCGCACCGCCGATTTTTTTGAAAAAACGGTGGGGAAAGGGAATGGTGTGCTTTCAAAGTATGAATGGCTGAACATTCCCGAGAGCTGCCTTCTTGAGGCGGTGAACGGTGAAATTTTCGAGGATAATTACGGTGAAATAACCGAGATCCGCCGCAGACTGTCTTTTTATCCCGATGACATTGCGCGAAAAAAGCTTGCCTCGGCGCTTATTATATGCGGCCAGGCGGGACAGTATAATTTTCCCCGCTGTATCTCCCACGGCGAGCGGGCGGCGGCTCAGCTTGCGGTATTTGAATTTGTTAACGCCGCTTTAAGGGTGATTTTTCTGCTAAACAAAAAATACCGCCCCTTTTATAAATGGAGCTTCCGAGCGCTGTCGGGTCTGCCGCAGCTTTCCGAACTTTCCGACGGCCTTGAGTTTCTCATAACCGGCGAAAATGACGACAAAACCGCAAGGCTTAAGTCTGAGATAATCGAAGATATATGCAGGATTTTCTTTCGGGAGCTTATGCTTTGGGGATTTACCGAAAAAGAACACAAAAACGCCGAGGATGCGGCCTATGACGTCAATTCTCAAATTTCCGATTCCGACATAAGAAATATGAGCATATTTGCATAATAAAAAGGGCCCGTAAAAAACGGGTCCTTATTATTTGAAAAGTTGCCGCGATTTAGCCCTTAAGGCCTCTTTCCTGGCGGATCATATCTTCAACAACGATGTCGTAGATTTCTCCGAGGGTGGAACAGTATTCAAGCACCTTCCAGGGCTCGTTGGTATGAAAATGAATTTTTATAAGCTCCTCGTCTCCCACCGCGAGCAGGCAGTCGCCCTTAAAATGCTCGGTAAAATAGTCGTGGATAACATCCTCGTCAAGGTTTTCTCCTTCGATGAGAAGCTGCGTGTCATAGCGAAATTCTGTCATGTTAATAATCTCCTTTTGCTCTTTATATTTTTAAATTGACGGTCGACCGCACCGCTGTATTTCCCGATTTTCTGTGATCTCAAAACGACAGCGGCCGAAATTACCGTCTGTTATTCAAAATCCTTGCCGTCGGCAGTTTTAACGGCCGTTCTTGTTATGCGAACGGGACAAAATTCCCGGTCGCAGTGTTTTTCAAGTTCTTTTATAACAAGGGAAGGGTTGATGTTGTGCTCGCTTCCCGCCGGAAGGCGAAGTGTCAGCCTAACCGAGTCGGTACTTTCAAAAAACGAAACCTCCAGAATGTCGGGAGCAATGTCTATCTGTTTGACAATGCCTTTTTTTGTCTTTTTTTCGGTAATGATGCTGTCCTTTGCAAAGAAGCTTTTGATGCTGTCAAAAATGTCGTTACAATCAAAAAGCTCAATGTCGTAAACGGCGCTTTTTATCTCCTTGGCCTTGTAAACCGGAGAGGTAACGCCGGTGATGACAATGTCTTTCGGCATACAGTCGGAAAGCTTTTTCTTTATTTCCTCGAAAGGAACGGGTGTGGTAAGGCGGAAATCCATGGTTTCCCTCTCTCCCGCCTGCCCAACCGAAAGGGGAAGGGCAAAGGTCACATAGGGGTGGGGATTAAAGCCTTCGGTATGCCAAAGGGGCAGTCCCGAGCGTTTAAGCGAGCGCTGCATAAAACGGCTGAGGTCGAGATGGGAGATGTATCTTGCATCCCCCTTTTTTTTAAAGAAAACCCTAATATCAATAAAATCCATCAGTCACAGGCCCTCCCAAAAAGCTTATTTGCACCGCATCCGTTGCATCTTTCACGGCAATTTTGCGTGGTGGTTGCCGATTTGGATTTTATGCTTTCGTTCATAAAATACCCTTCGGGAATACCGATGTCGATGTGTGACCAGGGAAGCACCTCGTTATATTCCCGTCTGCGGTTGGCAAAAAACTTTGGATCGACGCCGCAGTTTTCAAAGGCCTTCATCCACACGTCAAAGTGGAAATATTCTCCCCAACTGTCGAACTTGCAGCCCAGCTTATAGGCTTCGTATATAACGGCGCAAACCCGTCTGTCGCCGCGGGCCAGCACCGCCTCGAGAAAGCTCGTCTCGGGATCGCTCCAGCTGAGTCTTATCTTTCTGCTGCGGGCGTTTTCCACAAGGTGCTTTTGCTTGGCTCTGATGGTTTCAATGTCGTCCTGCGGTTCCCACTGGAAGGGAGTAAAGGGCTTTGGCACAAAGGCCGAGCAGCTGACCGACACGGTGACCCCCTTGCCCTTAGGCCTGTTCGGCATACCGTAAAATGTATCGACCACCTTTTGAGCAAGGTTTCCGATCCCGGCAATATCCTCAAGAGTCTCGGTGGGCAGTCCCAGCATAAAGTAAAGCTTGACCGACGTGTTGCCGCCCGAAAAAGCGGTTTTTGCGGTTTCGATGACCGCCTCCTCGGTTATGTTTTTGTTTATAACATCACGCAGCCGCTGGGTGCCCGCCTCGGGAGCAAAGGTCAGTCCGCTCTTGCGAACGCTCTGGATCCTTCTCATAAGGCTTTCGGGGAAATTGTCCACCCGAAGGGATGGAAGAGAAATCCCCACCTTGTCCTTTTCGGTCCAGTCGAGCATATCCGAAAGAAGCTCGGGAAGCCTTTTATAGTCGCTGGTCGAAAGGGAACACAGCGACAGCTCCTCGTATCCGCATTTGTCGCAGATGGATTTTGCCTGGGCGTTGATGACATCGGGGGATTTTTCTCTTATGGGGCGGTAAATATATCCCGCCTGGCAAAAGCGGCAACCTCTTATGCAGCCGCGGAAAATTTCCTCAACGGCGCGGTCGTGAATGACCTCGGTAAAGGGAACCACAAAGCGGTCGGGATAGGATGCCTTGTCGAGATCCTTGATTATTCTTTTGGTGATCTTTTCGGGAGCGCCGTCCTTCGGCGTTATGGCCGAAATGGTGCCGTCGTCGTTATATGAAACATCATAAAGAGAGGGAACATAAAATCCCGAAAGCTCGGTTGCAGCGGCGTGCAAAAACTTCTTGCGGTCGAACCCCGCCTTTTTGTGTTTGGCATAAAGCTCGCACAGCTCGCAAAGGGCTTCCTCACCCTCTCCGAGAGAAAAAATGTCGGCAAAGTCGGCCAGCGGCTCGGGGTTGTATGTGCAGGGTCCTCCCATAACCACAATGGGGTGGTCGTTCTGCCTGTCCTTTGCAAAAATCGGTACGTTTGCGAGGTCGAGCATACTCAAAACATTGGTATAGCTCAGCTCATACTGCATTGTAAATCCGATAAAATCGAAATCGCCCAAAGGATCGCGGCTTTCGAGGGCAAAGAGGGGAATGTTGTTTTCTCTCAGCTGCGCCTCCATATCCTCCCATGGCGCAAAGCACCGCTCGCACCACACATTTTCCATTTCGTTAAGGCAGGAATAAAGGATCTTGATGCCGAGATGGGACATACCAACCTCGTAATTGTCGGGAAAGCAGAAGGCAAAACGCACATCGACTTTAGATTTGTCCTTGTAAACGGAATTAAGCTCTCCGCCCACATATCGTCCCGGTTTTTCCACCTTGGAAAGCATTTTTTCAAGTTGAAGCTCGGTCAATTTAACATCACCTTTGTTTGTGATTTTATTATTGTGTAAATATTCCTTTTTGGAATGATAAAAGCATACCTTAAAAAAGACTTTTCAAATAACGGCGTATGTCAGCCGTTAAGTCTTATAAAATTTTGCTTTGCAAAGGAAATTACCCCGGGGCAAATTGCCCCGCCGCTCACGCAAAACAATTTATCACCGATGTTTATTTTACTATAAATCCCCGTCCTTTGCAACAGAAAAAACAAAAATCAAAAAACGCCCCGCCGCAAAAATGCAAACGAAGCGTTTTTGAAGTAAATTGAAACTGTCAAAGCTGTGCCGTCGAATAGAATTTTATTGAGCCTTAATCCGATTTCTTAAGGCCGGTCACTTGCAGTCGGGGCAGGTATACGACATATCGTAGTTTATTATCCAACCGCCGGGAAGACCGTCCCGAGGCCTCATCCATTGGTCACGATTACAAACTCTGCAGGTGATAATGCATTCGGTAACTCCGTCCCAGTCGTCGATGTCTGTATCGGGATCTTCGGGCTTAGGCTCTGGCTCCTTGTACAGTACTTTGTCAACAATTCCTACTGAATATTGCAAAATTCTAAGCGCGTCGGAAGCGTCAATTTTATTGTCGCGGTTGACATCTCCGTACCGCTGCATAAGGGGCTTGTCTTTGAGGCTTTCGTTTATGGGGATAAGGTCAATCTTGAAATCTTTGATGTTTTGCTCGGGATTTTCGCCCTTGAACTTAATAAAATATCCGTCTTTTTCAAAGACAAAACCGGGGGAAAGCTTGTCATCCACCCCGTCCCAGTAAAGATAGTCGATACCGTCGACATTTCCGGGTTTAAGCTCTCCGAATTTTACAACATCACTGTATGTAGAGGGATACATCGATGAAAATTCCGAGTTCAAATCTCTATCACGGTTTTTGTCGGTAAATGTTGCGGTAAAAAGGTAGTGTGTACGACGGTCTGTTTCATCCCAGTATTCTCCGACAAAATGAGGGCTTTCGGCGCAATAATCACGGTAATAGATGGTGAAATAGGCGCCTTCGTAAAGCTCGTTGTTACTCGAGAAAATCGGAATACCGCCGTCCTCCCTGAATCGTTCAAACATAATCGGTAGGGCTTTATCTGCAGCAAGATCTCTAAACCAAAGGCTTATATCAGATTGCGGATTTTTACTGCTAAAACTATAGCCTTCATATATAACATCGCCGATAATATAACTTTTGTGATGTTGAACATCAAATATTCGGCGTGTTTCAACCGAATACTGAAGTACCTGCAATGCGTCGGTTGCGTCTATTTTCCCGTTTTTATTAACATCGGCGATCATTTTATCAGTTACTTCTTCTATAAATGCCGAAGCTGAAAAAGCCGAGCAAAAGACAAGACAAAAAATAAGAAAAGCAGATATTATTTTTTTGTATTTCATAATAGTCCCTCCTTAAAGGCTGTTGTCTATGTATGTCTTTATGGCTTGTTTGCAGGCGTTACAATAAATCTCGTCATATTTTTTCTCAACAATTGCCTTTTTCAATGATTCGTTTGATCTGTTGTATGACATGACACATTGGTCATGATTTGTGTCTGCTTTTCCACCTGTGGTTCCTTTTAAAGCACCTAATTGATGTGACTGTTCGTGAAGCATGGTGCACAGTGAGCGATAAGTTCTGTCATCTTCGTGAACATCGACCAAAGTAACACAAGGAGATTTTGTGTTAACCAGCGAAACACCTGCCCAACAGGAAATATGAGACCCGTTATCGTCATAAACGCAAAGATTATGCCCTATTGAGAAAGCACGTATTTCTTTTGCTTTCGTGTTTTCAGGGTATTGTTCTTGGAAGTAATAGATGTTTTTTAAAAAGCTCGTATGATGCCCTTTGGTAAAGTCTTTTTCCTCACCATCTGTTCCTTCGTTACATTCCGAATCAGGACACCTATTACAATATGAATCCAAATCATCGGGGTCGAGTTCGGTGCACTGGTCAACATATGACTGCATAAGGGTGGGAGTGTTTCCGTTGACGACTTTGAGGTCAAAAACACTCTCGAGAACGGCGTTGAGCTTTGATTGGCAGTCGCTTATATAATCCTGCGGTGTTACTCCCGAGGACGCATGCCTTTTGACATAAGAATTGTCATAATAATTATATATGGTGACCTCGGCACCATATATCCTCCAAAGCCCGCCGACGGCATTGTATCCGTACTCAGCAGAGGTTGTGCCGGACGAGGTTAAAAATGTGTTCTTTGCGTTGAGGGGACATAGGTAAAAATCTTCTCCGTTTTTTGAATTGACATACCACTTCTGACCGGCGTTTGAGCTGTTGTATGTGGCAAAGCTTACATTACAACCTGTGCCGGCAGTCAGCACCGAGGTGCCGTCGGCCTTTTTGGCTATTTTATAAAGCCCGTTGCCGAGATAGGTGAATCTGAATTTATAGTCGTCACTTGTCCTTTCGTAATCCGAAAGGACGGTCTTTCCCGTTGCGGGAATTTTAAGATTCTTGCCGGTATCGTTGCAGCGCATACGGTATATTTTACCCGATGTTATGTTTTCGTTTTCTTCGGTCGAATTATAACCGTGATTCCAAAAGCTGGTCAGCTTGCTTGTGGAGTATTGCAAAACGGTCAGCGCGTCCGAAGCGTTAACCTCTCCGTCGCGGTTAACGTCGGCTGCAAGGGAGTTATCCCCGGTAATGGTTGTTTTGCCGCCGGCTGCCTGCATTATAATCATTGCGTCGGTTTCGGATACCGCTCGGTCTCCGTTGACGTCTCCCATAAGCACCTTTTTGAGGGTCAGCCCGGTGTCCATTTTTGGTTGTCCGCCGTATGTGATGGAATAGCTTGTATTAAATGTCTGAGGATTGATATATGTGTCGCCTTGAATATGAAATTCAAACAAATCAGTGCCTACAGCCGGAGCGGAAATCGAGTCGTTGGTACAAAAATCGAAGCGTTTTTGAGTATTTCCGCTTGGAATGCCAAAGGAAAAATCGTTTGACCTTTTTGAGTCTATCATTGCCTTTGAAGGGGTACATTCAACCATTGTTAAGGCACTGTTATACATAAAGTCGCCGCTGAATTTTGTTATGCCGTTTGCGGCTGCTCTGAAAAGCGCAAGGTAGCAATACTTTTTGTCTCCTTGGTAAAGGCCGGTGGGGGAAACATAGCTTTCGGCTATTTTCATCATGTTCTCCATAGAGGTTATGGTGCCTATGGAGGGAGCGTCGATCTCTATTGCGTTTGCCGGAACAGTGAAAAACGTCATGCCGAGAATAAGCACGGCGCAAATGAGCAGTGAAAAAAGCTTTTTCATATGTATCTCCTTTTTTTGTTCGATTAAAATGAGCTAAAAAGTGTATCAACCCATCGGAAAAACCTCCCTGTGATTTCTAATTGTAGTGTAACTTATTCCTGCTGCTGTGTCAACAATATTTGCCAGTTAATGTTGTACAAAAATACAAATTGATTGTGTACAATATACACAAAAGATATAATACGGCAATTGTAATTTGTCAAAAAAGAAAATAAAAACCGCAAACACTCCCGTTGTACCGAATTGTAAAAAGCTTTTTGTTTCTGAAAATATTCTTAAATAAATGTTTTAGAGATTGACATACTGTATTTTTTGTGATAAAATCAGTTTAAAAGAGCGTTAATTTGTGAAATTGTGCTAAATTTCCGTTGAATCGATGATTTGGGCACAAGGCACTTCTTTCCGAAAAAAAGAAGTATTTCCAAAAAAGAAAATTAAACTGTCTGCCTTAAAAAAAAGCGGGTATGACCCGCTGTCTATAAAAAAGAGAGGAAAGAGTATTATGCATATAGCTTTAATCGCACATGATTCAAAAAAGGAGCTTATGGTGCAGTTTTGCATTGCCTATTGCGGCATACTTAACCGCCACAGTCTATGTGCCACCGCAACCACCGGAAAGCTCATTTCCGAAGCTACCGGCCTTAAGATACAGAAATATCTCAGCGGTGCTCAGGGCGGCGACCAACAGATAGCCTCACGCATCGGCTGCGATGAAATAGATCTTTTGCTCTTTTTCCGCGATCCGCTCACCAAGGGAGATTTTGAGCCTAACGATGCCAACCTTCTCCGTCTTTGCGATGTTCACAACGTCCCCGTGGCTACCAACATTGCCACGGCCGAGGTGCTTATACACGGACTTGAACGGGGAGATATGGACTGGAGAAATATTGTCAATCCCATCGACTGATACCGTGCCGGCTGTCTTTTAAATGGGGCTTTTGTGGGTGCTGCTTTAGCAGACGATTGAAAGCTGCGCGTTTTGGCTGAGAAGATATTTTGTCGTATAATTTGAAAGCTTAAGCAAACGCGGCTTGATCGCCTGCTGCTTAACAACAAAAAAATCAAACCGCCGTTTTTTCGGCGGTTTTTATATTGCTTAAATTTCAAAATGATTTGATTTGCGCTGCATTGTTGCCTTGAACTGCCTCTTTGCAGACAGTCTCGTTGCAAATCGTTTTTTTGGCAACCATTTTTCGGCGGGATTTCAGTTGTTGTCGTTTTGATCGTTCTGATAGCTGCTAAGACGGTATTTTGTATCATCCTGATGGCGGTAAAGCTTGCGGTCCAGTCCCCACACTCTGCCGGTGGTTTTGCCTATTTCCACCTCGCTGACGGCGGCCAGCATTTCAAAAAGAGAAGCGTCAAGACGGTCGATGGTGGCTACCGCTTCGGCTTCGGGGAACATGGGGGGAACGGGACTGCCGTATTCGGGGATTTCGTGGTGGGAAAGAACGATATGTTCGAGCAACATGACCGTTTCGGGATCTATCGACAGCTCTTTTCCCACAAGGCCGATGTCGATTGCGCCGCCGACGATGTGACCGATAAGGCCGCCCACGGGGGTGTATTCCGAGGCAAGGCCTGTTTCGGCGTAATTTATCTCTTTAAGCTTGTAAAGGTCGTGAACGATAATTCCGGCGTATACAAGCTCTTTTCTCAAAAAGGGATAGACCGAGCAGACGGCCTTCCCGACTCTGAGCATCGAAAGGGTGTGAAAGAGCAGGCCGCCCCGCATGGCGTGGTGCATTCTTACCGCCGCCGAGCAGATTAGCAGTTTATCGCCGCAGTTGTCAAGAAGCTTTGTGACCAGCTTTTTTAAGCCCTCGTCGGTAAAATCGTCTACGGTGGCTCTTATTTCGGCCAGCATTTGCTCGGGGGCAAGGTCGGTGGTGGCAACTAAAGTTGACATATCCACCTGATCGGCAGGCGTGGTGTGACGTATGCGCTCGATCCTCAGCTGACTGGCATTTTTCCATTTGTCTATCTGGCCCTTTACCTTTATTATTTCACCGGCGTTGTATTCGTTCTCAGATCCCTGATAGTCCCACATTTTTGCGGGAATCTCGCCGTCCTTGTCCGAAAGGACCAAATCAAGATAGGGCGATCCCTTAACCGATATTTTCTTTTCGGCGGATTTTATAAGCATAAAGCCCACGGCTTGCCCGTTCTGGGCTGATTTTTCAAGCTCGGTCATTGCATTCACTCCGATTTTTTTAATGTTTAGATGCTTTATTGCATGTTTATGATTGAATATATTTTTGCAAAAAGGAAATTTAGCAAACAAAAATCTATTCTTCAAAATAAAGCAAATTCATTATACCAAAAAAGCCGCTGCATTTCAACGGATAAATGAAAAAAGGAGCAAGTATAAGACCTTTTGGCCGGAAGGACTTTGGCGGGTCAGGTCGGTTAAAGGAAAAATTCCTCTTTGTATCCCACCGTTAAAAGAAGCCCCGCCGCGCAAAGCAAAAGCTGTTCGGCCGAAAGGGAATCGGGAAAACGGACGGTGAATTCACAGGGCAGAAGTTTTCGGTATTGACGGGTCAGGCAGACCGATGCCTCTCCCGCTTCAAAGCTTGAAAGTGTCAGAGAGTTTTTTTCGCAAAGCCCGCAGGTCAGGACTTTTATTTTTTGTTTCTTCAGCAGTTCCAGAAGGTATATGTCCTTTTCTCCCGCAACGGCGGTGAATCTGTTTTTGAAAAAATCCGCAGACGGCCTTTGTTTTTTGCAAAAAATGAGCGGATAAATCCGGCCGTCCAGCGAAAAATCGGTTTTAAATGCAGCTCCGCCGTATTTTTCAAGGGCGGGTGCGAGAATCGGAAAAACACCTTCGCCGTTTTCAAAAATCCCCAAGCTGTTCATTAAAAACACTCCCCAAAGCATTTTGCCCCTTGTTTGGAAAATTATCCTCAAAAACAGCTTTGCCGAATCAATCTCGCGGCTGCTCAAGAAATATTTTTGAAACATATTTTTGGACACATATGCGGAGTTTTTTGTAAAAAAGGGTTGATTTTAACACTCGGATTATTTATAATACAACTGTATATTTCGCGCCGGAATCAAGTTCCGGGTAATTTCGCGTTTCAAGCGTGCGGGAAATCGTCCCGAGGGCGCGGCGAAAAGCGAAAAAGGAGGATAAAAAATGGGTAACAAAAAGTATACGATGCATGTTATCAGCGGTACCCACTGGGACAGAGAATGGAGACATACTGCCGAGCAGTCCAAGCTTCGTCTTGTGGATCTTATGGATAACATCATCAACATCCTTGAAACCAAGGATTCCTATAAGTGTTTCTGCGTCGACGGCGGTATGATAGTCATTGAGGATTATCTGGCTGTCCGTCCCGAAAACAAGGAGCGCATAAAGAAGCTTATCGAAGCCAAGAAAATGTGGGTGGTCAACTGGTATACCCTGCCCGAGACCAACACCGTTGCTCCCGAATCGCTGGTTCGTAACCTTCTTAAGGGTCACGAAATGGCTACCGAATTCGGCGGCGGTATGAAGTCGGGCTACACCGCCACTTCCTACGGTCAGAATTCCCAGATGCCCCAGCTTTACAGAGGCTTTGACATCGATACCGCTATTTTCTATCGCGGCACCAATAAACACGTTATCAAGACCCCGCTGTTCCAGTGGATAGGTTCCGACGGTTCCGAGCTTGACACTCTTCGTACCTTCGACGAGGTTACGCGTACCAACTGGTTCTTCTATGTTCACAGCGCAATCGTGCTGGGCAAGGAAACCGCAAAGGATCTTAACTACTATTATGATATCGATGAAGTGCCGGTACATATGTCGGATATGGACCTGTATGAAAAGGCATTCACCCTTCTTCATGAGGACTTCGACTATATCCACGATCCCGAGGTTATGAAGCGCGGCATCGACAACATCAGAAAGCAGACTATGCCTTATGCTATCGGCAACCATCTGCTTGCCCTCAATATGGAGGACAATGACGAGCCTTACAGATATCTGCCCGAAATGATGGCCGATATGAACAAGGTTTGCGACGACATCGAGTTTGTTCAGGATTCGATGGACGATTATATGGACACCATCCGCAAGGTTATGAAGCCCGAGGATATGTATGTTCATCACGGCGAGCTTCGCTATACCACTATGGAATACGGCAACTTCAACTCGCTCTACGGCGCCACCCATTCCTCCCGTATAAAGCTCAAAATTCTCAACGACAAGTGCGAAAACTATCTTGTCAACCAGGCTGAGCCTCTTGCTTCCTTCGCCTCCTTCTACGGCAAGGAATATCCCCGCACCAACATCGACCGTGCCTGGGAATATCTGCTCAAATGCCACGCTCATGACTCTATCTGCGGCGCAGCCGTCGATCGCGCTCATGACGATATGCTTTACAATTTCTCGGTTGCGCAGACCGTTGCCGAAGAGGTTACCAACCGCAGCGTAATGGCTCTTTACAACCAGGTCGACACTTCCAAGACCTTTGATCCCACCGATCACATTATCACCGTTTACAACACAATGCCTTTTGCAAGAAAGGAAATTGTTCAGCTGGTCATCGACACCCCCAAGGGCACTCCCAAGGGTAAGGCTTTTGCCGGAATTGCCGGACAGAGCATGGCCGACGAGTTCTATGATATCTTCGACAAGGACGGAAACAAGCTTGAATACACCGAGCTTTCCTGCGACGAGATAACCATGGGCGTCGAGCGCGAAATGGATACCAAGGCCAACCGCTTCCGCATCAAGAGAAGAAGAATTCTTCTTGCCGTAGATGTTCCCGCTTTCGGTTATGCAACCTATGCTTTGCGTTTCCGCGGCCCCGAGTTCGTTTACGAGCCCCAGATCGGCGACAACAGAAAGCTTATCGCCAGAGACTGCGGCGTGCTTGAGAACGAAAACCTCAAGGTCGTTATTCATCCCAACGGCACCTTTGCCATCACCAACAAGAAGACCGGCAAGGTTATGGACAACCTCCATTACTTTACCGATTCGGGCGAGACCGGCTCGGCCCATGTAAGCTGCGAGCCCACCCGCAATTATGTTGTTACCAGCCACGGTGCACACGCCACCATCACCATGATGGAGTCCAATCTCCAGAGAGGCACCTTCAAGATCGACCTTTCCATGATGATTCCTGCCGCCGCCACCCTCGACAGCAAGGAGCGCCTTACCGAGATGAAGGAGCTGCCCATCACATACTACATCACCCTTGAGAAGGACAGCGACATTGTTAAGATTAAGACGGTACTTGACAACGAGTGCCGCGACCACAAGCTTTGCGTAAACTTCCCCACCGGAGTAAATACCGACTGGGCAATTTCCGAGAGTGCTTGGGATGTTGCCAAGAGAACCATCAAGTGGACCGAGGACGGAGACAACCAGGAGAAATTCTTCCCCTTCCAGCCCATGCAGAACTTCCTTGATCTTTCGGACGGCAAGGAGGGCTTTGCCCTGCTCAACAAGGGACTTCGTGAATATGAAGTTCAGGACGACGAGCAGAGAACAATTAAGCTCACCCTGCTTCGCACCCAGCGCGCATATATGACTGCCGCCTGGGATATGATCCCCGAGGAGCTTGCCAAATACACCGGCCAGCATTCTATCGGTAAGATGGAATTTGAATATGCCATTTATCCCCACACCGGCGACTGGAAGGATGCGGAGGTCTATCATAAGGCATATGCCTTCAAGACCACAATGAACGCTATCAAGGGCGTTGTTAAGGAAGGCACCCTCCCCGTAAGCGGAAGCTTTGTCACCATTTCCGACGACCGCATTATGACCTCGGCAATTAAGCAGTCTGAGGACGGTAAGGGAACCGTTGTCCGTATCTACAACACCACCGGCGACACCGTTAAATTCGACCTTTCGACAATTCTCCCCGTTTCCAAGGTTGAGGAGGTTAAGCTTAACGAGGACTTTGTTGCGGATGTTGACTTTAAGGACGGAAAGCTCTCCGGAGAGCTCGGACCCCACAAGATCATCACCTACAAATTTATGGCCTAAAAACCAACTGCCGACCTCCCGTGTTTTTGCGCGGGAGGTCGTTTAAAGGAGAAAGAAAATGAGCTTTTTTAACATTCCCTCCATTGGTACTTTCGATGAGGACTGCGGCTTTATAAAGCTTGACAAATGCAGCGACGGATTCCACGAGGTCGGCAAAAACGGCGTTAAATCCATAACTGCCACCGGCGACAAAAAGGTTGAGTTTATTTCCTATGAGGACAAGACCATCGCCTATGTAACCTCTTCCATGGGCTATCCCGCATATTATCCCGTCCACGAGGTCAAATTCGAAAAGCCCTTAAAGGCGGTTCTTATGGATCTCGACGGAACAAGCGTAAGATCCGAGGAATTCTGGATCTGGATAATCGAAATGACCACCGCAAGTCTGCTCGGTAATCCCGATTTCAAGCTTGAAGAGGCTGATATGCCATTCGTTTCGGGACACAGTGTTTCCGAGCATCTTCAGTATTGCATAGACAAATATTGCCCCGAAAAGACCATCGAGGAAGCAAGAAACTACTATTTTGAGCATACCCACAGGGAAATGAACGAAATTTTAGAGGGAAGGGGAAAGGAAGGCGCTTTTGTGCCCTCTCCCGGAATTAAGGAATTTCTGCTTGCCCTTAAAGAAAAGGGCGTTAAGATAGGCCTTGTCACCTCCGGTCTTTACGAAAAGGCATGGCCGGAAATTATGTCGGCTTTCGATACTCTTAAAATGGGCGAAAAAGCCGAGGATTTCTACGATGCATCCATTACCGCGGGATATCCTCTGCGCAAAGGCTCGGTCGGTACCTTGGGCGAGCTTTCTCCCAAGCCCCATCCCTGGCTTTATGCCGAGGTTGCGAGAGTGGGTCTCGGAATCCCCTTTGAGGACAGAAATCATGTTGTCGGAATCGAGGACAGCGGTGCAGGCGTCGTTTCCATTAAGCTTGCCGGCTTCCCCACCATCGGTATCGGCGGCGGAAACATCGAAAAAAGCGGCACAAAGCCTCTTTGCGACTACTACTGCGAGAATTTCGACGAGATACTCAAGATCATCGGATAGTCGATGGTTCGATAGGGCGGTTTGATTGACCGCTTGGCAACTTAATACACAATAAAAGCCCTTCTGCATAGAATGTTATTAAACAATGCCGGAGCGTCGACAAAGGTGCTGTCTTTTGACGATCTTCGGCCCATGCAGGGGGATTTTTTATGACCGAAGAAATTCTGACCATAGCGGTTTCGCTGCTGGCCGTTTACGGACTGAGTTGTATCGTGATGAAAATTGTCGTGCGGCTGACATCATCGTATCGGGGAGAAAAGGCTTTTATAATCATTCCCATTACCGATATGTCTCAGATAACCGACCGCATAATGTGGGGAAAGCTAAGATTTGATCCTACCTTCCAAAAAAATCAAGTGGAATTTGTGGTTGTGGATTGCGGACTTGAAAGGGCTCAGTCGTCGGTGCTCAAAAGATATTGCGACGGGGAAGGTATTGCGTTTTGCAAGGACGATTGTTTAAAGGATTTTATGCACGATAGTATTTGCAAAGAGTCCCTCGATGGTGTATAATATAATTTAAATGATATGATTGCATCAGAGGCTTTGAGTATAGCCGAAAGCGTTGATCATAATAAATGCAAAGGGAAGGAAAAGGCCGCAAAATGCAGGAAAACGGTTTTGAACAAGACGAATCGGAACAGATCGAAGGAACGGTCGAAGCCATTACATACCGCAACGACGAAAACGGATATACCGTTTTAAAATTCAATACCGATTACGATATAATCACCGCCGTGGGAAGCTTCCCGGTTTTGTCGGCAGGGGATATGCTGCGCCTTTTCGGAAAATTCGAGACCCACAAGGTGTACGGCGAGCAGTTCCATGCCTTTTCCTTTGAACATATAAGACCCGCCACCGCCGAGGCAATACTCAAATACCTTGCGGCGGGAGCAATCAAGGGCATCGGTCCCTCCACGGCGGCAAAAATTGTTGCGAGATTCGGCGAAAACACCCTTGAAATAATGGAAAAGGAGCCTTCCCGCCTTTCGCAGATAAAGGGTATATCACCCAAAAAGGCCGAAAGAATTGGACAGGAATATAAAAACGCGGCCGGAATAAGGGAAACCATGCTTCATTTTGTGGGTATGGGCATTTCGACCGAAGAGAGTCTGAGAATTTATAAGCGATTCGGAAACCGCTCGGTCGAACGGATAAATGAGAATCCCTATGAGCTTTGCAGCGACGAGATAGGATTTTCCTTTGACCGCGCCGATGCCGTGGCAAAAAACCTCGGCGTTTCAAGCGACAACGATTTCAGGGTCGAAAGCGGAATAATATATATACTGCGCCATAATCTTTCAAACGGCCACACCTGCCTGCCGAGGGATAAGGTGGTTTCTCTTGCGGCGCAGCTTTTGGGCGTTTCGGCCGATTCGGCGGATATTGCCTGCGACCGCCTTTGCGAAAGGGGGAAGGCCGCAAGTTTTGAGAGGGAACAAAAGGAATTTATCGCACTTTATAAATATTTTGAGGCCGAAAGCTATACCGCCGGGCGAATGAAAACAATACTCGAATATCCGCCCATTCCCATAACCGCCATCGAAAATCAGATCGACGCCATCGAAAGGGTCAACGGAATAGAGTATGACGAGCATCAGAAACAGGCTATTATCACCGCTCTTTCAAAGGGAATACTCATTCTGACCGGCGGCCCCGGCACCGGAAAAACCACCACGCTGAAGGCTATTATAACAATTTTGGAACAGCAGGGAATGAACTTTTTCCTTGCCGCGCCAACCGGCCGCGCGGCCCAGCGTATGAGCGACCTTACGGGATACGAGGCCAAGACCCTCCACCGCCTGCTCGACGCGGGACGGGAGGAAAACGGCAACCTTGTTTTCGGCAAAAACGAGCAAAATCAGCTTGACGCCGACGCGGTTATTGTCGACGAGCTTTCGATGGTCGACAGCCTGCTTTTCGCAGCACTTTTAAAGGCCATGAAGCTTGGATGTCGGCTGATAATGGTGGGCGACCGCAATCAGCTGCCTGCCGTTGGAGCGGGCAATGTGCTGGGAGATCTTTTCGACAGCGGAAAGCTGCCGGTGGTTTGTCTCGATAAAATTTTCCGTCAGGCCATGCAAAGCAGGATCGTGACCAATGCTCATCTGATCGTCGGCGGAAAAAGCCCCGAGTATTCCAAAAAAGAGGGAGATTTCTTCCTTGTCAGGGAGGAAAATCCTCTGCGTGCTGCAAAGCTTGTGGCCGATCTTTGCGCCAGGAGACTGCCGGCGGCCTACGGCTTTGATCCCCTTAAAGACATTCAGGTGCTCTGCCCGTCGAGAAAGGGAGAGACCGGCACCGCCGCCTTAAACGAACGGCTTTGCGAGCTGCTTAATCCCGCCGAGTTTGGAAAGGACGAAATCAGAACCGAGCGGGCCAACCTCCGTGTGGGAGACAAGGTCATACAGACCCGCAACAACTATGACACCGTATGGACGGCCGACGACGGAAAGCAGGGAACAGGGGTCTTTAACGGAGACATAGGCGTGCTTAAATATATCGACCGGGCGGCGGGGGTCGTTTGTGTTAAATTCGGAGATAAAACGGCCATGTATACCGGCAGCGAATTGGACGATCTGGATAAGGCATTTGCCGTTACGGTGCACAAGAGCCAGGGCAGCGAATACGATTGCGTGATCATTCCGACGGTGGGTATCCCTCCTCAGCTGATGTTCAGAAACCTGCTTTACACAGGCGTTACCAGAGCAAAGAAGCTGCTTGTGCTTGTGGGAACCGAGCAAATGGTTACAAGAATGGCCGAAAACGACCGAAAGACCCTGCGGTATACCGCTCTTTCCACCCTCCTTTCGGAAAGCTGAAATTGCGGGCGGGTTAAAAAGCCGCGGCCGATTGATAAACAGCGCTGATGCCTTCAAAAAAGGGAACGGCGCACAGTACGGGTTTAAAGCAACAAAAAAAGCGACGGAATGTTCCGTCGCTTTTAAATTGCCTTTTAAAAACTTAAGACTGTTTTAGGTTAAAGCAATCGGTACCCGACTGCCTGCTGCTTAAAAATCAGTCGATTACCTTGATGCTTTCGATGACAGGCTGATTTGCCTTTAGAACGGTACCGTTGCTGTCCGAAACGGGGGTGTTTTCGGCCAGATCGTCCACAATGTCCATACCGCTTGTTACATGGCCGAAGGCGGCATACTGTCCGTCTAAATGGGTGGAAGTTTTGTGCATAATAAAGAACTGAGAAGATGCGCTGTCGTATGCCGAGGAACGGGCCATAGAGATAACTCCGCGCTCATGGCTGATGTCGTTTTTGATTCCGTTTGCGGCAAATTCACCCTTGATGTTTTTGTCCGAGCCGCCGGTTCCGTTGCCCTTGGGGTCTCCGCCCTGGATCATAAATCCTTCGATTATGCGGTGGAAGGTCAGTCCGTCGTAAAATCCGCTGTTTGCAAGCTCCACAAAGTTTGTGACCGTAATGGGAGCGGTGTCGGCGTCAAGCTCAACTGCAATAACGCCCTTGTCCTTAACGGTTATTTCTACGTGATGTTTTCCTGTAAGCATATTTTTTGTTTCCTCCGTTGAATTTTCTTTTGAGCCTGCGGTGTTTGACGAGGCTTCGGCGCCGGATGTTGAATCGGTGCCGCAGGATGTAAGTCCCGCCACGATCAGCATGGCCGACAGTAAAAGCGATAAGAATTTTTTCACTGCGATTACTCCTTAAATCAGTTTGTTCGTTGATATTTTCCCCTGCCAAGGGTTGGGGCTTCGGCGTTTTGCCGAAGGGCGCAACGATTAAAATGTACGAAAACATTCTATCAAAATTTCGCGTCTTTGTCAATCGCGTTTTCTTTGTTGGTGCGCTCGATAACAAAATTTTTGTTGCTTTTCATAATGACCTCGGGGATAAAGAGTATCTCCTCGGGATCGGCGGAAAGTTCTCCGCAAAGCATTTTGTAAAACGTCTTGACCACCACCTCGCCCTGCTTCTCAAGGTTTTGGAAGAGTGTGGCGTTTATTATGCCTTTTTCGATGTTGTGGCTGACACCTTCAAAAAGGTCGGTGGAAATAATCTTGTATTTGCCGAAAAACCCCAGCTCTTCTATACGTCTGCAAACAGAATCGGAGTTTGCAGAGCAGATGTATATGCCGCCCACATCGGGATGGCTTTTAACAAGCTTGTCGACGGCGAGATAGGCAAGCTGCGGGTCGTCGTGGTTTTCAAAAATCGGTCCTAAAGAAAGACCGAAGTTGTCGCAACCCTTTTTAAATCCCGCGATGTTTTCGGCGCAAATGGCAATGTCGGCCGAGCTTCCGAAAATGGCCGCTTTGCCGTTTGGTATGAGCATTGCGAGTATTTCGGCTGCCATTTGTCCCTCGCAAAAACCGTTGCATCTGACCGAAAGTACCCGTTTGCTTTTGGGAATGTCGGTTACTATGGTGGCGGTTAAAATGCCGTCCTTTGAAAGAGAATCAATTTCCTCCCGCTGCTTCGGCTGCTCATCGCCGGTGAAGATTATGATACCGTTGACCCTTGCCTTGCGGAACTTGTCGAACCCTCGTTTGTAGCCTAAAAAGCTGTTCTTTTTGTCCTTTTCGACAATATATATTTCGCAAAAGACATTAAGGGTCGAAAGCTCGGCAATGGCCCGTTTCATTCCCGAAAGAACGCCCTGCTGAACCTCGGGAATGGTGTCACATATGATTATGCCTATTTTTATGGCCTTTCTCGAAAGAGCCTGAGCCGCTTTGTTGGCGGTATATCCAAGCTCGGCGGCCGTTTTTATTACCCGCGCCCTGGTGGCTTCGCTTATGCGCGGCTTGTTGTTAAGCGCACGGTTGACGGTAGCAATGGAAACGCCCGCTGCCGCCGCAACATCGTATATTGTGACAATTCGATTTTCCGACATATGCTATCTATCCCACTTTTCGCAAAGGGCGAGTATCTGATCGGCAAATTTGGCAAGATCCTTGTTTGCGCCGCCGCGGTTTCTGCCCACCACAAGCTGAAGCTTTTTGGCGGCCTCGGTCAGGCGGTCAAAGGCGGGAGAGGCGGCAAAGCCTGATTTGTTTACCGGCTTTTCGATGTGGGTTTTATTGCCTTCGCAAAGACAAATACCGCTTTCAAGATCGTATATGCTTCCTGTGTAGGGGGCGGTGGCCTTTACACCCAATTTTTCCGAAAGATAGTTTGCAAAGTCGGTGGTCACAAGGTCGTTTCCGTGGTTAACAAAGATATGTTTTGCGCCCTTTGCGGCGGCCGAGGCATATTTAAAAAGACCGTCCTTGTCGGCGTGGCCGGAAATTCCCGCCAGCTGCTCGATATGTGCATTGACCGATATGGGTTCGCCGAAAAGCTTGACCTGCTTTTCACCCTCAACAATGGCGCGGCCGAGAGTTCCTACCGCCTGGTATCCCACGAAAAGTATGGTGGACTCGGCTCTCCAGAGATTGTGCTTTAGATGGTGGCGGATACGCCCTGCCTCGCACATTCCGCTGGCCGATAAAATGACCTTGGGTCGTTTGTCGTCGTTTATCATTCTCGATTCGTCGCTTGTGACCGCAACCTTGAGTCCCTCGAAAAAGATTGGGTTAATGCCCTTTTTAACAAGGCCAAGGGTTTCTTCGTCGTAATATTCGGTCATATTGTTGTCGTAGATATGGGTGGTCTCCACAGCAAGGGGACTGTCCACATAGACGGTAAAATCGGGCAGGGTTTTAACAAGCTTTTTTTCCTTTATTTCGCGGATTATATAAAGCAGCTCCTGGGTTCTTCCCACCGCAAAGGAGGGAATGACCACATTCCCGCCCCGCTCAAAGGTTTCGTTTAAGATTTTTGAAAGCTGGATGACATAATCGGGACGCTCGCCGTGCAGCCGGTCGCCGTAGGTCGATTCTATAACAAGATAATCGGCGGGAGGGGGAGTGCCGGGATCGCGTATGAGAGGACGGTCGATATTGCCGATATCTCCCGAAAAAATGAGCTTTTCGGTCTTTCCCTGCTCGGTTACCGAGATTATTATGGAGGACGAGCCAAGAAGGTGTCCCGCGTCCATAAAGCTTATGCTTATGCCGTCAACTATTTCGTAATCCTTGCCGTAATCGCAGCCGACGAACTGGGTGATGCACTTCTGGGCGTCCTCGGTGGTGTAAAGGGGAATGTAGGGGTGGCTTCCGGCACGCTTTGCCTTACGGTTGCGCCATTCGGCTTCAAATTCCTGAATATGGGCCGAATCCAGCAGCATTATAGAACAAAGCTTTGATGTGGCTTTGGTGGAATATATAGGCCCTTCAAATCCCTGAGAGCAAAGCAGAGGGAGCTTGCCGGAGTGGTCGATGTGGGCGTGGGTGAGCAGAATACAGTCGATCTGACCGGGAGCGACCGGAATGTCGCTGTTTAAGAATGTGTCGGGACCCTGCTCCATTCCGCAATCTATGAGAATGTTTTTACCGCAGGCGGTAAGCAGTGTGCAGGAACCGGTAACTTCGTGGGCAGCGCCCAAAAACATTAGCTTCATATATTAACCATCCTTTCGGGATTTTTTGTTTTATTTTACCACTCTTTCGGGTGTTTTACAAGGCCTTAGGGTGTTAACCATAATGTACACATACGAACACAATTTTGGCGGAGAAAAATCCCCACATAATGCGTTAAATTGCTCGTTATGCCGCCTATGAGCGATGAACGCGATGCCGCACGGGAAAAGGGACGAACAAAACCGTACGTTGTTCGACCGTCTGTTGCTTAAGCAACAGGCGCAATGGGGCGCATCATAACAATATGAAATGTCCGAAAGAGATACCCTCGATTTTACGACCGATCTGAGTAGCTTTCCTTTGCCGCCTTTATTTTTTTGACCGATCTCGACGGATAGAAAAAGAAATCAAGGTAGGGCAAGCGGGAAAAGAGCTTTGCGATGAGTATGGGAAAAAGAATACCGGTCACACAAGCGGCGCAGATGTGAAGCGCAAGGTTTTGTATACCCATTTTCAAAAGCAGTATTCTTGTTGCGGCGGTGAAAAAGGTGTGTAGAAGATATATGGGGAAGGAGTATTTGCATATATAAAGGAGGGAGTGTGAAATTGGCTGAAAATCGACAAAAAGGGAGATGAAGCATACCGACGAAAAAATCCCGAGCAGGGTTAACACATCGTCCATTAGAAAATTATCGTAAAATGCCGTTTTAATGGCCAAAGTTGCTGCGGCAACGTGGAAGATCACTATACCTATCCTCAAAATCGGATGAAGCTTTTGAACATTCAGCGATTTAAGGCAGGTACCGATTCCGAAGGCCAGCACGCAGTTGAAAGAAGAATCGAGAAATCCTAAATTTACTCCGAAAAATTTGAAAAGCAAAAACGCCGCATAAAGAAGAACGGTTATGGCGATGTTTGAAATGAATCTTGAAAGAAGGGCATAGATAACAAACAGCCAGAACAGGGCGAAAATGAACCAGTATTGAGCAACCGGGCTGTACCATATTTTCAGTATGTCCGAAAGGCTGTTTTCGTTGTTGACACCTGGGGTGAGACTGTTGACGGCGATATATGCGGCCGAAAAAACAAAATAGGGGATCCCAAGGTTTAAAAGCTTTGAAAGTATAAAGCTTATGCGGCTTTTTGCGCGGGAGATGCCTCCGGTAATGCTGTAAACATATCCCGATAGGAACATAAAAAGGTCGATGTGGAAGGACCAGATAAATTTTTCGGTTAAAGGCAGCATGCCTGGCACGGCCATTCCGGAGGTCCTTATGCCGATTATTATGTGCCCGAAAACAACCAAAAGGCAGGCATAGCCTTTGAGCATATCGGTGAGCTTATCTCTTTCCACAAATTCATCTCCCTATGCGTGTTTTATCCGCTTCTTATGTTGCTTTTCTTTTGCTTTTGTTTTGTTCGGCGCCTGCCCGAGCGGGTGAAAGGCCTGCCGCCGTTTAAAAAACCGCCGACCCCGCCGATTTAAACGGACGGAGAAAAAATATTCTCAAAATGATTTTATCACAAAAAAACCTCCTTGTCTATAATCTTGTCTGTAATGTAAGCCGTCAAAATAAAAACTTGACAAAACAGGCAATTCAGTGTATATTTATATAAATATTATGGGTAAACTTGTCGAAAGACAAGGACACAAAGTCATTGTGCCTAAGGTTTAAGCCGACGGGATTTTTTAAAGCATTGTTTTGTATCGGTTGATATGAAACCTGCAATGTTCGGTCGCTTGAATAAACTATGGTTGACAGACTGCAATTGATACAGATTTTCGAATTTGTATTTGTTGCAGTCTTTTTTATTTTAGCAACAGATGATTGAGAGGTGAGAGGAAAATGAAAAAGAATTATTACCATTCTATCGACCTTGTAAAAATTATGTGTGCCGTTATGATCGTTTGTATACATACATCTCCTCTCGCTTCATACGACAGCCGTGTGAATTCCTTCCTTGTAAACTGTATCTGCCGCGTGGCTGTGCCTTTTTTCTTTATTTCCTCCGGATTTTTGCTTTTTAAAAGGGCGGGAGTAAGCCCCGTAAACGGCAGCACGGTAAAGAACTACCTGAAGCGGATATTGGTGCTTTATCTTTTTTGGTCGGCGGTGTATTTTCCGATTACTGCGGTGGAGATGTACCGGTGTCATGACCCTAAAGCCGCAGGACTGATTTTTTTAAACTGGCTGAAAAATATGATATTTACTGCCGGATACGGATTCCTCTGGTATCTGCCGGCCACCATTGTTGCAGTGGCCGTTGTGGGGCTTTTGCTTAAAAAAGGTGTGTCGGTCAACAAAATAATCGCCGCAGGCCTTGTACTTTTTCTCATCGGCCTTTGCGGGCAGACGTATTACGGCCTTGTCAGCGGAATACCGTTTCCTCAAGGAGTTAAAAACTTCTTTGCCGGATTTTACGATATCATCGGAACCACCCGCAACGGCATTTTCGAGGGAATTATCTTTGTTGCACTCGGTGCAAGGCTTTCGCAAAAAGAGCATTTCGGAAAATTAAAATATTCTTTTTTGATGCTTGTTCTTTCCTTTGCGCTGCTCAGCGTGGAATTTATAACCGTTTCAAAAATGGGCTGGAGACTGGAATATGATATGTATCTTTTCCTCATCCCCTGTGCGTATTACCTGCTTAAATGCGCCTTGTGTCTCGAAGGAAAGCTAAAAAGTCTTGAAACCGCCAAATGGGCAGAGCTTCTCCGTCCATACAGCTCACTCATATATTTTACCCATATGATTTTTGTGGACGGATACTGCTTTTTGACACCCTATAAATACACAAACTCGCTTATTATGTTTGCAATCGGTATTTTGCCGACGCTCTTTCTTTCCACTGTTATTTTGCTTGTTTCAAGAACCAAGATTTTCAGATTTGTAAAAAAGCTGTATTGATAAAAACGGCGGGAGGACAATTATCAACCGATAGAGCTTTTTTTCGATTTTTCATTTCTCTTTTCAATTCTGTTAAAAGGAGGCACGATGTATGAGCACCCATTCAAAAAAAATAAAATTCAATCTCATATCGGTGGTGCTCTGCCAGATCGTGACCATCGGAATAGGATTTATTCTTCCGAGAATATATATTGAGAATTTCGGTTCGTCGGTTAACGGCGTGCTTTCGACCATTAAGCAGATATTCACATATCTTTGCCTCCTTGAAGCAGGAGTGGGGCTTGCAACAACCCAGGCGCTTTTCGGCCCTGTTGCAAAAAGCGACCATGATCGCATTAACTCCATTTTAGCGGCCACAAGACGGTATTATAACAACATCGGCTTAATATACGGCGGCGCGGTGACTGTTTTTGCGCTGCTTTACGGCTTTGTCATAAATACCGGTATGCCTCCCTTTACGGTCATTGTACTGATACTATTAAACGGCGTTCCCTCTCTTGTCACCTTTTTTATCGAGGGCAAATACGGTATTATGCTCGAAACCGATGGATTGCAGTATATTATAACAAACTCCCAGATATTTTTGCAGATAACCAGCGGGCTTTTAAAGACGGTGGTATTGCTGCTTACAAACAATTTGATACTTATGCAGACTTCGTTTTGTTTAGTGTCGGTTGCTCAGCTTTTATATGTTACGATTTATGCCAAAAGGCATTATAAATGGCTGGATTTTAAGGCTAAGCCCGATTTTAAGGCCATTTCCCAAAAAAACTCGGTACTGGTTCATCAGATATCGGGAATGGTGTTTAACAATACCGACATTATTCTGCTTTCATTTTTAAGCAGCTTTAACACGGTCAGTATTTACTATATCTATAACCTTTTTTTCTCTCAGGTGGAGGTGTTTATAAACGGCCTTGTTAAGGGATTTAACTTTGCCCTCGGTCAGCTTTTTTCGGTGGATATGGAAACTTTCCAAAAAAAATTCCGCATATATGAGACGGTTTATGTGGCGGCTAATTTTGTGGTTTATACTGCTATGTGCCTTTTCCTGCTGCCCATTATTCAGATATACACCGGCGGCATAAACGACGCCGATTATATAAACCCGCTTCTCATTCTGCTTTTTGTCGTGGCAAAGCTTTTCTCCTGCGCCAAGACCCCGTTGAGTCAGGTGGTCGAATATTCCGGAACATTCGACAAAACGAGATGGCACGCCGTTACCGAAATGGCAATAAACCTGTCCCTTACCGTTTTCGGAATAATCAAATGGGGAATTTGCGGAGCGCTTTTCGGAACGGTGGCCGCGATAATCTTCCGAAACATCGCAACCACCTGCTTTGTCAACCGCAAGGTTTTCGGAAAAAGCCCGATAAAAAGCTTCGTTTTAACCGCTGCAAACGTCCTTGCGTTTGCGCTGATATATTTCTTTTTCGGAACAACAAGATTTTGCGATATGAAATTCTTGCAGCTGTGCTACAATGGGATTTTGAATATGCTTTGGATAATCCCGCTTTATGGAGCGGTCAATTTTGCCGTAAGGCCGGATGTTTTTAAACTGCTTGTAAAAAAGCTTGGGGAGAGACTGAAAAAATGAAGGAAATCATAAAAAAAGATTTGTACCGCGTATACGGAGAGAAGGGAGAAGGCTTTTTGCACAGGATCTTCCGTTCTCCCGAGGTTAAATTTCTCGTGTGTTTTCGTAAGGCGCAAAACAGCAAAAATCCCTTGAGACTTCTTGCCCTTCGCCGACGTTCGATAAAAACCGGCATACAGATACCCGCCCGCACAAACATAGGAGAGGGCTTTTATATCGGACATTTCGGACGTCTGATAATAAATCCCGAGGCGGTTATCGGAAAGAATGTCAATGTCGCCACAGGGGTGACCATAGGTCGGGAAAACCGAGGTAAAAGGGAAGGCTCGCCCACCGTCGGAGACTGCGTGTGGATAGGCACAAACGCCGTGGTGGTCGGAAAAATTACCATAGGAGACGATGTGCTTATAGCTCCGGGTGCGTTTGTTAATTTCGATGTACCCCCCCACAGCATTGTTGTGGGGAATCCCGCAAAAATCATTTCAAGGGAAAACGCCACCGAAAAATACATCGAAAACAAGGTTTAGAAAAAACAGACTTGACCGGCTGCTTAAAGATTTGCCGATCGGTTAATTAGAGGTATGATAAAAGTTGAGTATTCCGAAGGTTATTCATTACTGCTGGTTTGGAAAGGGCGAGCTTCCCGATCTTGCGAAAAAGTGCATTGCATCGTGGAAAAAGCACTGCCCCGATTACGAAATAAAAAGATGGGACGAGACAAATGTCGGCGAAATAGACAATCTCTATGCGCGGCAGGCCTTAAAGGCGAAAAAATGGGCCTTTGTGAGCGATTATTTCAGACTGAAAATAATATACGAGCAGGGCGGCATATATCTCGACACCGATGTTGAACTGATAAAAAGTCTCGATCCCCTTGCCGAACGGTATGACGGGTTTTTCGGATATGAAAAAGGAGAAAACCTTATTGCCACGGGACTTGGTTTCGGCGCAAAAAAAGGCGATAAATTTGTTAAAGCAATGCTCGATGAGTATGACGGCATCTCATTTTTAGGGGAAAACGGGGAGTTTGATACAACCCCTTGCCCAAAGCGCAATACCAAGGCACTTTTAAGTCTCGGCCTTGACACGGCACTGAGAAATCAAGTCATAGACAATGTGTGTTTCTTAAACGAGGATGTCCTTTGCCCGATAAATTTCTTCACCGGCAAAAAGCGGGTTACAAGGGACACGGTTTCAATACATCACTATGGTGCTTCATGGTGCTCGGAGGTTACGAGAAGGACTTTGCGGCTCAAACGAATCATCGGAAACAAAGCATACTGTTTTATTTACGGAAAATTTCTTCACAGATCTGATAGGTGGGAATGGTAATGAAATTTTTAGAGGCGGAAAAGGTAGATGAAAAAACTGCCGAAAGGCTTGAAAAACTTATTGAAAAGTCATATTATTCTTATTGGAAGAAGAAAAGGATATTTGATGTATCGGTAACAGTTATTATCCTTATCTTTTTGATAATTCCTATTCTCATTACCGCCCTTGTGGTCTTTCTCGACGACCCTAAAGGCAGTCCTTTTTACAAACAGGTGAGGATAGGCCGTCACGGAAAGCCTTTTAATATGTATAAATTCCGCTCCATGTATGTGGACGCCGAAAAGCGCAAAAAGGACCTTATGGACAGCAATGAAATGGACGGACCGGTCTTTAAAATGAAAAACGATCCACGCATAACAAGGGTGGGACGGTTTATCCGAAAATATTCCATCGACGAGATTCCCCAGCTTTTTAATGTGCTTATCGGAAATATGAGCATAGTAGGGCCGAGACCCGCTTTGCCCGAAGAAGTGGAGAAGTACAGCGATTACAACAAATTAAGGCTCGTGGTAACGCCGGGTATAACCTGCACATGGCAGATAATGCCCGATAAAAACGATATACCCTATGAAAAATGGCTGGAAATGGACCTTGAATACATAGAAACCAGAACCACCCTTAAAGACATTAAAATCATATTAAAAACGCCCTTTGCAATGCTCAGGGCAAACGGCAGATAGGAAGTTTTAATGAAAATAGCAATGATAGGGCACAAGGCAATTCCCTCCACCCGCGGCGGAATTGAAACGGTGCTGACAAATATCTGTCCCCTGATGGTCGAAAGCGGCAACGAGGTGGTTTGCTATAACCGCACGACCGACCGTCCCGAAAAAGAGTTTGAAAAGGACATGGTTAACGGGGAATATAAAGGGGTTAAGCTTAAAAAAGCGAGAACCCTGAAAATAAAGGGAATATCGGCCATGCTTGCCTCCTTTTCGGCCGCAATAGCCTGCAGCTTTTCAAAATGCGATATTGTGCATTTCCACGCCGAGGGCCCCTCGGCCGCAATGGTCATTCCAAAGTTTTTCGGAAAGAAGTGCGTTGCCACCGTCCACGGACTTGACTGGCAGAGGGAAAAGTGGGGCGGCGGATTTGCTTCAAAATATATAAAGCACGGGGAAAAGACCCTTGTAAAACGCGCCGACGCCGTGATCGTGCTGTCCGAAAGCGCCCGGCAATACTTTGAACAGACCTACGGCCGTAAAACGGTGGTCATTCCAAACGGTATAAGCCGTCCAAGGCTTCTTTCGGACGACATAATAAAAGAAAAATACGGCCTTTGCAGGGAATCCTACATCTGTATGGTGGCAAGACTGACAAAGGAAAAGGGCGCCCACTATCTTATCGAAGCCTATAAACGCCTTGACACCGACAAAAAGCTCGTAATATGCGGCGATACAAGCGACACCGACGATTATGTCGCTCAGCTTAAAAGCATGGCAGGGGATAATAAAAACATTATCTTTACGGGATTTATCTCGGGAGATACCCTCGGTCAGATATATTCAAACAGCTATGCGGTATGCCTTCCTTCCGACCTTGAAGGTATGTCTATAAGCCTTTTGGAGGCGCTTTCCTATTCAAACGCCGTGCTTTGCTCGGATATTCCCGAGAACACAAGCGTTTGCGGAAATGCGGCGCTGACATTTAAGAAGGGAAATGTGGACGATCTGGCGCAAAAGCTTGACTTTTTGCTTAAAAACCCCAAGGCCGCGGAAAAGCTTCGGGAAAATTCGGCCGAATATGTTTTAAGCCGATTCTCGTGGCAAAACACCGCTGAATTGACAACGGAACTTTATGAAAAAATATCAATAGACAAAAAAGGAGGAAACGGCTGATGCAGGATATAAACAGAATGTGGGCACAGATAACGGCCAAGCTTAAATCGAGCCTTTCGGACAGCGATTTCTATGCTTTTGAGAGTACCTTTTGGCTTATAAAGGCGCAGGAAAACACCTTCGTGTTAGGATATAACGACAAGTTTGTTTATAAAGATTTTACTGCCGGGAATCTTAACGCTCTGAGAGCTGCACTGAGCGGATTTTCCGATCGGCTTCCCGATATAAAATTCAAATACGACAAAAAGGGAAGTCCGTTTTCTCCCGAAGCTTTTTCTCCTGCCGATTTTCAAGTCGACAATGCGTCTTACCCGATGCCCTCTCCCATGCAAAAGAAAGATCAAAACCGCAGACAGGTCGAAGGGACGCTTGAACGGGAGCAAAAGGCACAATATGTTAAAAGTGAACCGGGCGAAAAAAGCGCAAGGCCCGCAAAGCCCGCATTTTCCGGAACCGATTTGAGAAGCGACGCCAAAAGGCATAAAAAGAACTACAAAAAGGGAGTCAAAAATATCATCGCCTCCTTTGTATGTCTGCTTCTTGCCCTTGTGCTGGCAGTGGTGGGCGTCAACTACATCGCCAACCGCAGCTTCAAGGAAAATTTCTATTCCTTAAGCCTTCGCAACACCTACGACAACTTCAGAATAATTCAGCTTTCCGATCTGCACAACACAAGCTTCGGAAAGAACAACGACAAGCTTTTAAGCAGAATAGAAAAGCTCCGCCCCGACATCATCGTGATGACCGGAGACTGCCTCGATTCCGACGGGGACATAAACGAGATCACCGAGCTTTGCAAAGCTCTTTCCGACATGGCACCAACCTATTACATCTACGGAAACAATGAATGGAAAAGAGCATTTGACTTCGGTCCCAACCTTGATGACATTGACAAAGCGTTAAATGCAAACGATTCAAACCGCGATTCCGAAAAGCTTTATTCTGCTGACAACGGCCTTAAAAAGGTTATTGAAGACACCGGCGTAAAGGTGCTCTTCAACAGCTCTGACATTATAGAGATAGGCTCAAACAAGGTCAAGGTATTCGGTACCCTTACCTCCAACCCTTCGGCCTTTTGGCCCTATGCAGGAGAGGAGTTTTACAAGTTCATAAGCGAGGACGACAACTGCGTGAGACTGCTTTTGTGTCACGAGCCTTTGCTTTTCGAGACCCTTTACGAGGAATATTGGGGTGACCTGGTGCTTTGCGGAGACACCCACGGTGGAGTGGTGAGACTGCCCTCCTTCGGCGCGGTGTATTCGAGAAACTTCGGCCTTTTACCCGAAAGAAACAACCATTTAATTTACGGTAAATATAAGGCCGGAAATTCCGATTTGATAGTAAGCTCGGGACTTACAAACAGAGGTGTTCCGAGAATTTTCAATCAACCCGAGCTTGTTGTGGTTGATGTAAACAAATATTGATGGGGGTGTAAAAATGATATCCCAGATACTTGAAGCTGCGGCTGTTGCCGTTCCTGCGGTCATACTTTTGTTTTCGGTCATCGGCATTTTCAAAAAGTCGAGAAACCAGACAAAAAGTCAGACAAAGGCTCAGTTTAAAAAGATAAGGATTTTCAGATTTGCGGCGCTTGTTTTTGCGCTTGTATGCTGCTTTGTTTTTACCCTCGGCTCCTATTTTGATACCGAGAAGCAGGCAAGTGCGGTTATCAGCCTTAACTATTCCGAGGCCTCTCTCGGACAAAACGCCAACGGTACAAGATACAATATGTCGGAAATAATATGCGACGAGGTTATCGAAAGAATGGCCGAAAAGGGCGGTATCGACGATGTGTCGGTGTCTGACCTTAAAAGCTGCTTTGCGGTATCGCCGCTGACCCAGGGCAATTCATATTCCGAGGACAGCTATCATATTTCCACCGAGTTCGAGGTCGTTTATAACGCCAACAAGAAAACCCAGAAATACGATTCAGAGACGCTTGTTCAGCTGCTTTGCAACTCCTATCGCGATTATTATTTCGACAAATATGTAAACGATTTTCAGATCCAGCTGGAAACGCTGGCCGACGAAACCAAAAACCTCGATTATATCGACGCCGCCGACCTTTTGGGTAAAAAGGCCAACAAGATATTAAACTACCTTTACGGTCTCCAGCAAAAGAATTCCTCGTTCATTTCCGACAACGGGGCGACCTTTGCTTCGGTGGCCGCCAAGGTGGACACCTTAAATGCGGCTCAGATAAACGATATGCTTTACTCCTATATACTGCAAAACGGAATTTCAGACGACGCAAGCCGTCTGCTAAACCGATTCACATATATAAACAAGCAATCGGATTTTGAAAAACAAAAGCTTTCTCAGTCATATGACATAACGAATTCGGCCATTGCGAAATACGACAAGGATATGGCGAGAATCGTGCTTGTGCCCACATGGGATAACGACGGTCAGTATTATATGGGACGCACCAAAATAGGAATAGATACCCTATCGGTGCAGTCGGTGTCTTACAGCAACAATTTGGCCAAAGTGGAAAAGGGAATTAAGGACAATCAGCTTAAAATTACCAAGTTTTCAGAGGCGGCGGGCAACAGCGAGCAAAACCGCACATATGTCAGAGAGCTTATTTCAAGCACCGAGCAAAGCCTTGAAAAGCTGGCCGAGGAAGCCCGTCTTATCGGGCAGGAGTATTACACCAATCAGATGAATCAGTGCATTTCGGCGGTTGTTTATCCCGCTACCGTGCTTTCAAAGGCCAAGAATCTTTTGGCGGTGTTTGCTTTTGCTTATATTGCCTTTGCGGCAAAAAAATTCTGTAACGAATTCGGCGATAAAACGGAAGAACAAAACCGAGCCTAAAATCAGGCATATATTCAAGACCGGGCTGTATAGGCTGCATAGTTTAAAGCAGCTTTCAGTGAACGCCGAGTTTTGAATCGAGCTTAGCAAACAGAAAGCAAACAACCGATTTTTCAGCTTTTAAATGACCCGCCTTTGCGGAGTTATCATTTGTCGGATGCCTTTCCCGTAAATATCGGGAGGGAGCCGACAGGCAGAACGGAGACATATATGGAAGAGAAAAAAGTATTTAAATATATAAAACGGCTCATTCCCTATGTATTGATCATATCGCTGGCACTTTCGCTTTTCATAAATTTTTCGCTGAAAAAACAGCGTACATATGTAGCGTCGGCGGTCATCAACTACAATTTCGAGTCGGCAGAGAAGGGCAAGACCCCTGCCGACACCGATCTTGACGTTGGGGAAATAAAATCCTCAGCCATAATGAGTAAGGTCATAGAAAAGCTTTCCCTTCCGGACGGATATTCGCCCGATAAGCTTTCTTCCCGGGTCACCATAACCGATGTGCCCGATCCCGACAAGGAGGAGCAAAACGCCGCTAAGCTCAAGGAGGGCGAGGAATACACCTATGTTCCCACAAAGTATATTGTGGAATTTGCGGCCACAAACAGCGAGGGAAAAAGATTTGCCCAAACCCTTCTTGATGAAATTCTCGATACCTATTTTTCGGTGTTCGGAGAAAAATATATAAACGTCGACCACATCAGCAACAACATTGACAAGCTGTATGACAACGATTATGACTATCTCAGCATGGCCGAGCAGATCGACAACACCATCGAAAACACCGTCAACGCCCTTTATCAGCGGGACAGCGCATATCCCTACTATCGCTCCACCGAAACGGGTACATCCTTCGGCGACCTTATCGACGAGTTTAATTTTATCCGAACGGTCAGCCTTAAGGATATGTTCTCGAAAATATACAGGTATCAGATAACCAAAAACAAAAGCCTTTTAAATGCCGATTACAACACCCGTATCGACAACAATTCCATAAGCGGCTCAAACGAGCGGGAAATGTTTGACGACATAGAAGAAGTTATCGACGCCTATGTTTTCAAAATGAGAGAATCGGGAAACACCGACATAACCTCGGAATACATTTTAAACGAGGTGCACAACAAGGATATTACCGACGGAGAAGGCAACGTCATTACCAAGAGCGATCAAACGGTCACATATGACGAGCTGATTTATGCCTGGCGGGATCATGATTTAAACGATGCGCTGGCGATTATTGATACCGCCTATTGCCGATATGTGCTTGATACATTCAATACCTGCACGGGTGCCTGCGGGGGAAGCTGCGGCGGATCGGACAAAACCTGCGCCCAGCTTTCAAATTCCGACTACACGTTTGAGGAGCAAAGCGTTAAAGAAACCCTGAGGGACATTGTCGACAAGCTGACCGTCCTTTATGACAAAACGGTAAGCACCAATAGCGAATACAACGAATATCTCGGCTGTAAGAACATTTCCATTCTTTCCACCGCCTCCACCACCGAAAGCATCAATGTCACACTTTACAGCGTTATTGCCTTCTTCTTTATAATGGTGGTATGCTGCGGAGGACTGATACTCATCGGCAGGATGAACGACATCGTTATCGCCAACTTCTATACCGACAAGAAAACAGGATTTTTCAACCGGGCGTATTTTGATAAATACCTCCAAAAGAAGAGCCGAACCATTCTCGACGACGGCACGGTTATGATCTCGATTTCCATAACCAATCAGAGAGATATAAATAAGAAACACGGAAGAAAAGCGGGAGACGAGGTCATCGGACTTTTTGCAAACGATATAAAGACCGTTCTTTCGAAATCCAAGGCAATGCTGGTTTACAATGAAAATTCCCACTTTATCGCCGTGCTTGAAAAGAGCGATTCCATAACTGCCGAGGATATGATACAGAATCTTGAGGTTTCTCTTGAAAGCCGCGAGATCTGTGAAAACATCGAGATAAGGTATAAGGCGGGCGTTGCCGAGACCTTCAGAGAGAGGATCAAGTCGCCCCGAGCCCTTTTGGTAGAGGCCATTAAAAATAGCAGGGAATACGACATTAAGCCGAGAAACGACTGAACGGAGCAGACCGAAAAAAGCACTGTGAAGCAATGAAATCAGCAGAACCGACGGTGTTTTAAAAGCGGCGCACCGCTGCAGACCCGACAAAAGCGGCGGCACGGCAAAAACAAACATCAGATTTAACTAAAGGAGGTGGTGATATGGTTACGAGAGCGAGGGAAACTGTTGTAAAGGTATATTTTACGGCGCTTATGTTTTTGATGTACTTTTTCCTTAACGAAACCGCCTATATAGGCGGAAGAGGTATAACATACCGCCACCTTTTCGCCCTTGCAATAATTTTTTCGGCCTTTATTTATTTTCTTATAAGGCCGGATGTTTCGCGGGCAGTGACGTCTATTAAATCGGCTCTTGTTTTTGCCGTGCCGCTGCTTGTGGTGGTGGTGGCGTCAACCCTTGTGTGGATAATCGATAAAAGCGAGCTTTCTACCATTCTGAGAGGTTTGTCGGGTTGTATCCTTTATACCAACTGGCTGTCCTGCGCCCTTGCGGCGGGAGCAATACTGCTGGTTTTCGGAAAAAACGGCATATGGTATAACCTTGCCGCCATTTTAGCCTCTAACCTGTTTATGATTTTAAACATAATTATGTCCGACGGTGTGGGTAAATTCTTTAAGGAATTCTTTGAACTTATCATAAGCTTCGCCGGAACGACGGGAGAGACCATTGTAAAGGCCGAGATCCACGAACTGGCATTTTGTCTCGGCGCATATATAATTTATATGCTTTACAGGCCGGTAAAAAAGCCGTGGTTTATTACGCTTTTTGCACTGTCCTGCTTCTGCTTTTTGGCCGCGCTTAAAAGAATTGCCGTTTTCGCCATGGTTATTGTGGCGGTCATAAGGATCATAATATGGCTGTTTTCAAAGCTTTCCGAAAGGGCAGAAAAACGGTGCATAAACATAATTATGCTGATCGCCGCGGTGCTGCTGGTGGCTTATATATGGGTCATAAAGGCGGGCGTTTTTACCCTTATGGAAAAGGGCGGAATAGATACCAGCGGCCGTGCCTATATCTATTCTCATGTCAACAATTATTATAGCTTTTCTCCGCTTTTCGTGGGCAACGGTATAGGATTTCTGACATACCAGCTCAACGAGGTGGTATCCTTAGGCGTTTCGGCGGTGCACAACGACTTTTTGCAGTTCTTTGTGGATCTCGGCTTTTTCGGATATATACTGTGGCTTCTTTCCATAACCCTTTTAAGAACCGGCTATTTCGGCCGCGGCGGGGATAACGACACCGCCACAGTGACCGCCCTGCTCACCGTCTATCTCATAATCGTGTCAAGCACCGACAACACCATTAACTATCCGCTTCTTACAACGGTCATGGGGGTTATTATAATGGGCAACGGATATGAGCAGAGAGTAAAAACTCAGCAACAGCGATTTGAGACCAGTCCGCTTTTTGGTTAAGGCAATCGGGGGGACGGCTTTGCTCATCCTTTTTCCGTTACGGCATAGCGGTTGTCGCTCGTAGGCATCAAAAATTACAGCGAGGTTAAAGTATATGAAAATTCTCATGGTCAATAAATTCTTATATCCACGCGGCGGCGCGGAAAGCTATATGTTCGGTATCGGAAAACGGCTTGAAGATACCGGGCACGAGGTCGAATACTTCGGTATGTACGATGAGAAAAACATTGTCGAAAACAAGGACGGCCTTTACACTCAGAACATGGATTTTCATACCTCTTCCCTTAAAAAGCTGTTTTATCCCTTTAAGATAATATATTCTTTAGAAGCTAAAAAGAAGATAGGCAAGGTCATCGACAGAATGAAGCCCGATGTCATCCACCTTAACAATATCAATTTTCAGCTTACCCCTTCGATAATCGATGCGGCCAAAAAGCGGGGCGTTCCGGTTGTGTGGACGCTGCACG
>ERZ857629.901-NODE-901-length-36868-cov-3.827208_pt1 | contig 36868 bp, 25 predicted proteins | sample MGYA00519700_ERZ857629 | MGnify/ENA primary metagenome ERZ857629 (study PRJEB31778, sample SAMEA3449351) | human gut metagenome | biome: human gut; feature: human-associated habitat; material: faeces | place: United Kingdom | collected 2010/2012 ... | reverse complement strand
CCACACCGGCTTCCGCTTCGCTTAGCCTTCCTTCTTCTTTGCCTCCGCTTTCTCGTGTTATTGGAGGTTTGCCGCAGTAATAATACTTATTATAATGGGGCTGCCATTATTTCCATACTATTATAATAGCGTTTAAATGGTGTTTTAATGCCGTTTAAATGGTATTTTAACAGGGGCTCGTTTTTTCGTGGTTTACCTCTTTTTAAAAAGGTAGTATGCTTTTGGAAAAAAGGTAGTATGCTTTTTGGAAAAGGGTCGTATGCTTTGTTTCGGGATGAGTTGAGATGAAAAATATGGCTACTGTAATTCTGTGTATTCTTTATAGCTATTAGAAAACGAGAAGGGACGCTGCAAACTCACGTTTGTATGCATCCCTCGCTTAAGTGTCAGTAAAAAACACATTAAAAATTGATGGAAAAATTTACTTCACACCGGTTCTGGTATCCCACCACATTTTCTCACCCCAAGTATTATCAACAATACCAGAAGTCACTGCTCCTATGTTTTCTTTGTTGTAAACATACTCGTTATTTGGGTAAGGCATGCGGAAGGGAACATCTGTATGCTCATTGCCGAATAAACAGAATTTGCCTGGATATTCTCCAGAAGTCTGGATCTCTTTCGGATATCCTGTACGACGGTACAAAGACCATGCTTCTTTGTCTTCCTTGAACAGGGCTACCCATTCTTCCATATAGATGCGTTCTAATGTATTGTCGAATTTTCCTTTGCCTGCCAAGTATTTGTCGGCTTCGGCTGATTCGATACCATTGTCATCCATTGAGATGCGGACTGCTTTTTCGTATGCATCCTTGGCTGAGATTCCTACGTTCCAACCTCTTTGTGCGGCTTCTGCCAAGATGAAGTAGTTTTCACATGACTTCAAGAACGGTGTGAAACCGGCTGCTTCGTTACGGTACATGGATCCTACACGGGAGATGGTTGTCAGGTTGGCAGGTGCGGACAATGCGCCGTTCTCATATCCTCTGTATTGGCCGTCAGAAGCTGCAGGCTTCATGATTGAGGAGATACGAGGGTCTTCCATCTTTGTCATGTGTGACACGAATATGTTACTCATACCGTAGTCGTCACGAGACAATGCGTTGTCATACCATGGTTCGTTGTACGGTTTGGATCCTTGCCAGTAGAAATAGGCATTGTCTGCACTGCTGTCCAAGATTGGATATTTGCTCAAGTTCTGACCGATCTCTTCGATGGTGCTCTTTGCCAAATCCGGAGCTACGTTTACGATACGCATCGCTGCGCGCAAACGGAGAGAGTTACAGAACTTCTGCCATAATGCTATTTTACCATTGAACAAGAAGTCTCCACTTCCTAAAGCGTCGCTACCTAAACCTGCTGACATTTCATCTGCGACAGCTTTCAGCTCGCTCAAGATAGCCGGGTAGATATCCGCCTGGCGGTCATATTTCGGTTTGATGATGCCTTCAGCCACTTTGTTGGCTTCTGTGAAAGGAATGTCACCAAACTCATCCGTAGTAGTCAACCACAAATATTGGCTCCAGATGCGGGCAACCCAACGGATGTTCTTCAACTCAGACGCAGACGATTCCGTGTTGGCCAAGATGTCGTTCATCAACTCGATACCATTGTAACAGTTATAGAACTTGTTGCCATACGTATTGTTGGTCGGGATGTAGTTATAGTTATCCATATACTGGATTTTCACCTGGTAACCAGCCCATGTTTCCGTAGCGTCATAACCGCCCTCGTTCGATGCTTTTCCACGGATGGAATAACCCAAGATATTGCTCGGTTCACCTTTAGGAAGCGCATCCGGGTCGGTGTTGATATTTTCAAAATCACTTGTACAGCCTCCAAGCACTAAAGTGAACAGTAAAGAGGCGAATGCCGATTTTTTTAATATGTTATTCATCATGATTTCTACCTATTTTAATGATTAAAATGTCAAGTTAAGTTTCAAACCGAAGCTACGAGATGAAGGAACAGCAGCCTGTTCAAAACCGATACCACGGCTATCGCTGGATACACCACCTGTTTCCGGATCCAAACGCATCGTGTTAGAACTATGTACCCACATCAACCATAGGTTCGTACCAATCAAGGATACGGAAGCGTTGCTGATGTAACGTGTCTTAGCAATCAACTCTTTCGGGAAGTTGTAAGAGATATAGGCTTCACGCAGTTTCAAGTAAGAACCATCGAATACATAATACTCGCTTACATCTGCCTTGAACCAAGAATAAGCATCTGTCTTGATGGTGTTGGTTACCCATTTGCCGCTCGCATCCTGCATAACCACTCTTTCATTCTTCAACACATCCACACCACCTACGATGTCACGTTCACGGATGCCGTTGTCTGCTGTCACGTTAGCAACACCGGCTGTATAGGAGTGGGCCATTGTCTGTGACCAGATATCACCACCGATTCTCAAATCCAACAAGAAACCGAAGCCCCAGTTCTTGATGTTGAAGTCATGACGCCAGTTCATCATGAAGTCCGGAGTGACGTTACCGATTCTCTGTGCGCTCTTGCTTCTCAACAAACCATTGGAATTGACCTTGACAGCTCCGATTTGGTCGGCTGTAGCCAAACCGTTTTTCACATCAGCTTCGTCTACTCGGTCGAAACCAGGACCTACCAATTCGCCCCACTTTTCACCTTCGATAGCCTGGGTAGCGATACCCCATGTCCAACCCATGCCATACTCTTTCAAACCTGGATAAAGTTCAACGACTTTACTTCTATCCTTAGAGAAGTTCAATGTAGAGCTCCAGTTGAGTCCATCTTTGCTTTCGAGGATGTCACCTCTTACCTGCAATTCAATACCTTTGTTCTCAATCTTACCGGCATTGATCAACAAAGAGCTGTAACCACTTGAATAAGGAATTCTAACGTTCAAGATCTGGTCGGTAGTTGTCTTGTGGTAATATGCCAAGTCGAAGTGCAAACGATCATGCAAGAAACCAAACTCGGTTCCCAATTCCCAAGTCTTGATGCTTTCCGGTTTCAAGTCCGGGTTAGGATAAACCGTACTCTTATAAATCTGTGCCACGCCATTGAAAGCATCGGTTGCAGCATAGTAGTATGCGCGGTTACGATAAGGAGAAGTGGCACTACCGATTTCCGCCCAACCTGCACGCAGTTTCCAAAATGAGAGGTAGCTACCGTCACCCTTCAACGCTGGAAAAGACTCTGTTACAATCCAGCTGGCACTTGCGGATGGATAGAAGAAGGCATCCTTGATGGTTGAATCCCAGTCGTTACGGGCACTCAAGTCCACATATAACTGGTTTCTCCAACCGATGGAAGCATTGCCATATACGGAATTGGAACGACGGTGTGAGTGATCCATTAAATTGTATGCCGCACCATCTTTATTGGCGATGGTATATACACCCGGGATAGTCAATGCGGTTGCACCGATTCTTGCATCTTCCCAAGATAGGTCACGGTAGTTGGCACCCGCCATGGCAGTGATGTTGAAGTCACCGAATGTCTTGTTGAAGCTGGCGATGAAGTCCAAGTTCAACTCGGTGTTCTTTGTATTGATTTGAGTGAAGCCACCTTTTGTCCAATCGTTCCTATCAATATAGTGACGTTCAAAAGACTGTGAATTATAGTAATCGACACCGGCACGGCCTTCGAACTTCAAGAATTCAAACGGCTGGTAATACAACGATGTCTTTCCGAAGATACGGTCACGTTGGTAACTGTTCGTATTTTCATTCACGTTGAAATACGGGTTCATGTGGTAATTCGTATTCCAGTTATAATAGGTATAGTTGCCATTCGCATCCTTCTGGTCCCAATTCTCCTTCAAAGTCTTCATGTTGATCTGACGGCCTGACCAAGCGAACAAAGAGTTGATCGGGTTGTTTCCACCGTAACCCTGTGCTACCAAGTTATCGCTCTGTGTCCTTGTGTAGCTTGCGCTCATGTCGTAAGAGATATAGTTGTTCAACTTGAAGAAGGAGTTCAATTGGGCTGAATATCTCTTCTGGTCTGTATTAGGAACCGTACCTTTCTGGTCACGATAAGAGATAGAAGCACGAGTAGTGGACTTCTCTGAGTTCGCTGACAATGAGATGGTATGGTTCATGGAGTAACCTGTCTGGAAGAAATCCTTGATGTTGTTTGGACGGGAAATCCAAGGAGCCTTCTGTCCGTTGCTGTCATATTGAACCAAGTTCAAACCTGCATCCAAGCGAGGTCCCCAAGATTCATCATAGAAGTCATTGATACCGTTTGTACCGTCCACCCAGTTGAAACCATACTGCTCGGCATATTCCTGGTAGCTCAAATCCGGAGCGTTGTGTTTCCAGTGCCATTCGTCACCGTTGTTACCTTGTCCGTATGAGTTCTGCAATTTAGGAACGGTAGAGATGCGGTCGATTGTAAAGTTGCCATCGTAGGAAACCTTTACTCCGCTGCCCTTCTTGCCCGATTTGGTTGTAATCAAGATAACACCGTTACCAGCACGCATACCATAAAGTGCGGCAGAACCTCCTTTCAATACCGTCATGGATTCGATATCTTCCGGGTTGATATCATTCAAACCTGAACCGTAGTCCACACCGTTATAGGTGTTATCACCAGAACGCTGTGTATCATTGGCAATAGGCACACCATCCAACACAATCAACGGCTGTTGGTCAGCTGCCAAAGATGAGTTACCGCGGACAGATATACGGGAAGAAGCACCGACGCTACCACCGAACTGGTTGACCTGCACACCGGCTACTTTACCGGACAATGCACCCGTCACGTTGATTTGGCCTGCTTTCGTCAATTCCTCAGAACCTACTTCCTGGATGGCATAACCCAATGACTTCTTTTCACGGGAGATACCCATTGCCGTTACGACAACTTCATCCAATGCGTGGGAGTCTGATTCCAATTTGATGTTCATTACAGCTGTAATAGGAATTTCTCTACCTTTCAATCCCACGTAAGATACCATTACACTCTTGGCATCGTTTGGAACATCCAATGAGAATTTTCCATCGAAGTCGGTGATGGTACCGATTGTTGTACCCTTAACTACAATAGCCGCACCAATTACCGGCTGATTGTCCTCGGCAGAGATAACCTGCCCCGTCACTTTCTTAGTCTGTGCGGTAGCTAAACCTATGCTGGACGCTACGCAGACCATTAATAAGCCAAACTTATCCATAGACATTATTATTTTCATTAGTTATACTTCAGTAGGGTCAGTACTATTGCCGCGTCCAATATACTTCAACCTGCGGAGTATAATGTTAGTAATTTTCCTTTTCACCATTTGTTTAAAACAACTGTAGAGTTTTTGGCGAACTCTAAAATTTATGACACTTAATTTCCCATCTTTAATCCTTAATTTTTCTTTCTTTTAAGTTCCGATATGGTAATTTACTTTTCAGTATCATAAACTTTGTACACCGCAAAAATAAATATGATTTTTCATTCTACAAATATTTATGCCTATTTTTTTCAATAAAAATTGAATTTTGTTGTTTATAGTTTCATTTCGTAAGCAAATGGTTAACCTAACGACCCTTTTGGAATATCCAAACTTTTCACATTGGAAATAACTATTATTTGCAATTTTAAGGTTATAGAAACATGGTTTAGAAGGCAAAAACTGCCATTTCGTTGCTCTTGCGTCCTGTTTTAACTAAAAATCTTCCTGCTCTTCCTTGGTAAATGGACAAATCGGATGTTTTTGTTTCTATTTGTCAAGATTGGGTCGTCTCGAAGGGATAGTTGCTTACATTTGTCTTGTTTTAATGGATAATTCGGTTCTTATTGCTTATTTCTGTTTGATTGAGAGCGGAGGTTCCCTTACTTTTGGCTTGGCAGCCAATTCCGCCCGTTGGTGTTCGTTACTTTTGGCTTGACCCAAAAGTAACCAAAAGGTCAAGGCTTACGCTGCTGGCCTACTCCGTTCATTGCGTTCGCTGTGCGCGCCTAAAGCCGTTCGCTCCGCTCACTTCGACGGCGCTCCGGACGCTCTCTCCATTCTCTCCGTTTTACGGCCACCAGCGAATGCCGGGCTTTTCTTCCGCTTCGCCTTTTTTGCGTCTTCCACACGGCTTCCGCTTCGCTTCGCCTTTCTTTTTCCTTTCTACATCACCCACTCTATCCAATTCTCTGGAGTAATGATTGCGGTCTCTTTTACGTCATAGGCTGTCAGGAATGAGGAGGGGAATTGGGTGTTTGCCCTTTTGGGATTCCATTTCATCTTAAAGAGGGTGAATTGGCCGTCGCACTCCTCTATGTAATCTATCTCTTGCTGCAATGTCGTGCGCCAGAAATAGCTGTTGGCATAGCGCATTGAATAGTGGTTGGCTTTGATGCGCTCGCTGATGATGAAGTTCTCCCACAAGGATCCTGTGTCTTGGCGCAGGGACAAGGGGGCAAAGTTCTGGAGGATGGCGTTGCGTATGCCGTTATCATAAAAGTATATTTTCTTTCCTTTCTTCAACTCGGTACGCAGGTTGCGGTTGAATCCGTTCAGGCGGAATACGATATAGCATTTCTCTAACAGGTCGATGTATTTCTCCACGGTCTTGTTGTCCGTTCCTATGGTCTGGGCAAGCTCGTTATAAGACACTTCACTGCATACTTGCAGGGCAAGGGCGGTGAGGAGTTTGCCTAATAACACGGGGCGGCGGACGCTCTCAAGCGAAAGGAGGTCCTTATAGAGGTAACTGCCGGCAAGGTTCATTAGCAGCTCTTTGGCATCTTCGGCATGGTTCACGATATCTGGATACGAACCATATATAAGCCGTTGCTCGAGTGTCTGCTTTACTCCCAAGAGCCCTTGGCTTTCCATTATCTCCGCTGTGGAGATGGGATAAAGGTGGTACTCGAACTTGCGCCCGGTGAGTGGTTCATTGAGCCTGTCTTGCAATTCAAAGGAGGATGAGCCGGTGACTAACAACTGCACACCGGGGAAATTGTCGGTGATGCGCTTCATGGTCATTCCGATATTCTCTACCCGCTGCGCTTCGTCTATCACCACTATCTTATTATCGGCTATGAGGAGGCGTAGTTCCGGCGTGTTCACGTTTATGAGCATGTCGCGCACTTCCGGCTCGTCGCAATTCAACTGCAAGGTCTTGCACCCTTGTTTCTCAAGAATCATTCTGAAGAGCGTGCTTTTGCCTACTTGCCGTGCCCCTATGACGATGATTGCTTTTCCGGCAAACATTCGGGCTTCTATCGTTTTCTGAAGTTGTCGTATTATCATGGATATTTCTCCTATTTCTCCCCACAAAGATAAAGAAAAGGGGCGGTAATCCCAAAATTCTATATGATATTTAGGATTGTAATCCTAAAAGTTATAGGGAATTTTGGGATTTGCCCCTTTGGCGTCTTCCCGGCTTCTCTTTTGCAAACTGTACTTATTCAAGCCTGACGCTCGTTTTTGCCACTAATGGTTCATGCTGGCGGCGGTCCGAAACGGTTGTCGCCTTCGCCTTCCTTTATTGTCAATATCAGGAACCAGATGGATCCAATCAGTGGTACTAAATTGATGAATATCCATCCTCCGCCTTTGCCTATGTCGTGCATCCGGCGTACCGACACTGCCAATGAGGGCAGAAGCAGTCCTAACATGATGATGGCGTTAAGACCCATAATGATGTAGTAGGCTATCGACAGCGCACCGAGGAGGTTCTGCAGGAGGGTAAAGATAAGGTTGATTATGAACACAACCAATACATATTTCCAAAATTCCCCCCGGCTTGCCCTGCCTGTAAACTGGGCATACTTGCCTGATACTACTTCCCTGAAATTTGATAAAATTGTTCCCATAAGCGTTTTATTTAAGTGATTTATGAAACAGTTTGTTATTTGACTGTTAATCTGATTATCTTATGCTGCTATCTCCTTTCATACATTGTTTGCACGAAATTAACTTTGATAGCCCTTAACAGTTAGTAATATTTGACCAAAATATAGGAGAATATAACCTTTTTTATTCCGTGGATTAGGACAATCACATCGCTTTTCAAGGTTAATGGTTTTATTACCACACATTTACATATCCTATTCCTACCAACGGTTACGACTTTGGGAAAACAAAAGAAGATGGCATACAAGGGGATGATTATCAACCGCCTTCGTATGCCATCTTACTTATTTAGGGATATTCACGGAATATCCCCTATTCAAGAGAGTAATGGAGGGAATAACAATTAATCTCTGCTTACAAGAGTAAAGTCTCCAGGTTTTAACGTATTACTTACTGCTGGATCTGTTAAATAAAAAATAAATTCAGCAACAGCATGCTCCTCTTTAACCGTAATCTCAAATTTTTTGATCTCGTTACCTTCTTCGATGGCCTTGAGTTCTACTCTATTTTTCAGAGGAGTGTAATCATCGAACTTTCCTTTGATATGCCAAATCCAAGGAGATGAATCCGTCCTCCTTAAAGCTGCAGGCAACCATTTATCTTTAAGCTTAAACTTAATGTACATAACACCGCCTTTTTTTATATCATCATAATAATAATAGTCCAAAGGCTTATACTTATCATCAGGAGCATATTTATCTTTTGCAAAGTACAACTGCAACCTCTTTCCATAATTAGCATCAGTCACTTCAAATTCATATTTGCTATTCCCTAACTCATAATAAGGAGGAAGTTTAATATCCAAGAAGGTAGTACCTTTTCTACTACCACCCAGAATGATGCTATTACTATAGAGGAGGTGAGGAAAGAGTATGTTCCTATTACCAACCGTAAATGTGGCTCTATCAGAACCAGAAAACTTAATTTCTCCATCTTTACCGAAAAGTTTAACACTTATTCCGTCTATGCGTTCCAGCTTAAGCTTTGGAGGTAATACTTTATAAGTATTATCGTCATTCGTCAGATATTTGACCACCACGTACGTGACATCATTTCCATTTACTTTCTTTTTCCACTCGCTTGCCTCGTCACCGAACGGTCCCTTTATCGTAACTTTCTGCCCATAATTCAAGGATTTATTGTATGTCCGTCTGTATTCTTCTTTTCCATCTTTACTCCTAATAAATATTGTTCTCTTTTTTGAAGAGCCTGCAAAATAACCCCAAACCGTCAGTTCTTTGGTGGTTGAATTATATTGAGATGATGGAGGATAAAAATTATTCGATGAATCCATAGTATCCCATTGTGGATCTAAAATACCATTTAAATAAACAAGAGAAGTTCCATCTCCAAAATCAGAATAACTGTTCAATAGAGGAGTCAAATAGTAATTTTCCTCCATATCCTGTATGACCATTTTGGAGCCAAAGCGTTGATTCAAATTTATAGTAAAAATGAGATTGTCTCCATTCCATTTATACTTGCCCTCTTTTGTAAAAACAACATCTCCATGCGTTTCAGCTCTAATCTTGCCCTCTGAATCCCGCTTTACGTCCCTAATATCGGAACAATAGAGTGCTGTCAATGTACCTGTTGCATTAGTATTGAATGCTTCATTATAATTACCGCCATACAACTCTTTTATCTTCCATTCGCCACCGCCTTGATAAGTCAGCGTAAAGGTGTTTGCCTCTTTAGCGACACAGAGATAGATTACATCTCCTACCTCCCAAGCACCGCTTTCTGTCAGCTTGGTTGTATTTTTTTCCTCACCTTCATAGCCCGACAGGGTCGCATTGACCACAATCTTCACCTTTGAAAAGTCTCTCGGCTGATCCTTTTCCAACTCGTCGGCCGTACAACCGGACAAGATGCCCACGAACAGACAAGCCAAAATACTGTATATATAATATATCTTCTTCATAACACATTCGTTTTATTCTGTTACCATTTTCCTATATCTTCATAACCCTTATATTGGATATCGTTCACTGATTTTTCCACAGTGACCTTACAAGAATCTTTCTTGTTGCCATCCTCAGTAGTTACCGTGATAGTTGCCGTACCTGCGGACTTAGCTGTAATCTCACCATTGCTGTTCACTTCTGCCACAGACGGATCGGACGAACTCCACACCACCGCTTTGTTGGTCGCATCGGCTGGCGTGATGGTGGCATTCAAAGTTTCCTTGCCGCCTACATAGAGAGAGAGTGAATGCTTGTTGAGCGATACTGATATCACAGCTACAGTGTTCGCCTTCACCGTCACCACACAATGGGCTTTCTTATTGCCATCTTCGGTCGTTACCGTAATGATTGCCGTGCCCTCTTTTAAAGCGCCAACCAAGCCGTTCTGATCCACATCCGCCACACTACTGTCGCTCGATTCCCACTTCACGTTCTGGTTCGTTGCATCCGCAGGGGAAATAGTCGCTTTAAGCAGGAAAGCCTCTTTCACCTTCATCGACAAGGAAGTCCTGTTCAGCGTAACGTCTGCAACGGCAACCTTATCTGCCTTCACCGTTACCGTACAAGTAGCTGTCTTGTTGCCGTCCTCGGTCGTTACCGTGATGGTCGCCGTGCCCGCCTTGACAGCAACAACCAAACCATCTTGGTCCACATCTGCCACGTTGCTGTTGCTTGATTTCCATGTCACCTTCTGGTTGGTCGCATCTTTCGGGGAAATGGTAGCTTTAAGCTGGTAAGAATCCCCTTCGGTCAACGACAGAGAAGTCGAATTCAACTTCACGCCCGTTACTGCCACCTTGTCCTCTTTCACAGTAATGGCACAAGTGGCTGTTTTCTTGCCATCTTCCGTCGTTACCGTGATGGTTGCCTTGCCCGCCTTGACAGCAGCGACCAAACCCTCTTGATCCACATCTGCCACATTGCTGTCGCTCGATTTCCATGTCACCTTCTGGTTGGTCGCATCTTTCGGGGAAATGGTTGCCACAAGCTTAAACGAACCACCGACCGTCATCGAAAGCTCCGTCTTGTTCAGCGTCACACCCGTTACTGCCACCTTGTCCTCTTTTACAGTAATGGTACAAGAGGCTGTTTTCTTGCCATCTTCCGTCGTTACCGTAATCTTCGCCACGCCAGCCTTGACCGCAGTCACCTTGCCGTTCTCATCGACCGTGGCGATATCCGTCTTGTCAGATTTCCAAGACACCTTCTTGTTGGTTGCACCTTCCGGAGTGACTGTTGCCACCAAAGTCACCGTGCCGCCAACCGCCAATGTATGCTCCGTCTTATCCAACTTCACTCCCGTCACAGCCACCTTTTCCGCCTTGACCGTCACCTTACAAGTAGCCGTTTTGCCGCCATCCTCACTCTTGACAGTCACCAGTGCCTCGCCCGCCTTATGCGCAGTCACGACACCTTGCCCGTCAACAGAAGCGACATCCGTCTTGTTGGAACTCCAACTCACCCGTTTATTCGTAGCATTTTCCGGTGCGACGACCACCTTCAAAGTCTCCTTCGCACCCACCATCAGCGATACTTCTTTCACATTCAATGTAACTCCCGTCACTTTCACGACCTGCGGAGTCACAGGGGAATCATCGTCGGAACAAGCCATCACAAAAAAGGCAAGTCCGAGGAATGCAATAAGTTTCATTAATTTTCTCATACGGTTATCTCCTTTCATACGTTAATTTAGGGCAAAATTAACTTTAATACAACTTAACAGTTAGTAATATCCAACCAAATAACAGGAAAAAACAAACATTTTCATTTCAAAGAATAGGATTATTTTATCACTTTTAAAGATTAATCCATTTATTACCATATAATTATCAATCCTATTCTTTTTTCATCCGGGCAAAGGCAAGCGGGTGGAGGAAAAATCTAAATAACAGTCAACGAACTTAAATCAATATCGGGAATGATGCTATCCTCAATCCTATCTTCAAGAAGGCTACATTTTTTCCACCGAATAATCCACACCCGTTACACTTTTTCAAGGGAATCAACAACAAGCAGCAGCACTATTTTCAGCAGCACAACGATACTTTTAATCGGATAACGACATACACCATACAATGGTTCATGTTTTTGCAGTTCAACCATAATCCCCTTGGTTAAGTACTATAAATTCGGTGAATATTCACCGTATTCACCGAAAAATATCGGTGAATAATTTGCCTAATCATCGAATAGTAGCTATTTTTGTAAAAAACTCAATGCTATGCTATATATTCACGATTATGATAATTGGTGGCAATTCCATTATGACAGTCTGCGGGTAATGAATGAATTAGGACGCGTGCGCTCTAAACAGGGTATGATAACAGGGAGGATGCAGTCGCTCGGATTCGATTCTCAAGATGAAGCCGTGTTGTCAAATATATCCATGGAACTCGTTCGCTCTTCAGAAATTGAAGGAGAGAAACTTAATCTCGAAGAGGTACGTTCATCGTTAGCACGCAGACTTGGGATAGCAATGGCAGGAATGGTTTCTACTTCACGTTATGTTGAAGGAATTGTAGAAATGCAGTTAGACGCCACGCAAAATTATAATCAGCCTCTTTCGTCAGATCGTCTTTTTGGCTGGCACAATGTGTTGTTTCCTACAGGGATAAGTGGATTATACCGTATCGAGGTTGGGAAATACCGCAGTGGCGGAATGCGGGTGGTATCCGGTGCCATGGGCAAGGAAAGAATACACTATCAAGCCCCTTCGGCAGACAGAGTACCTGTGGAAATGGAGCGATTTATTTCATGGATAAACGATGACAGGAATACAGATGCTGTATTGAAAGCAGCCATAGCGCACTTGTGGTTTGTATCCATCCACCCTTTTGATGATGGCAATGGGCGTATCGCCCGCGCATTGACAGATATGCTACTTGCCCGTTCTGAAAATTGCGCTAAGCGTTTTTACTCCATATCGGCAGAGATGAAACTGTTACAAAAAGAATATTACGACATTTTGGAACGCACACAGCATGGCGACGGTGATATCACCGAATGGCTTTTGTGGTTCTTGCATTGTTTCGAACAGGCGTTAAACTCCACTGAAGAAACTTTGGATTCAGTACTTCGTAAAGCCGATTTCTGGGAACGCAACCGAAACATATCTTTCAACGAGAGACAACGTAAATTGATTAATATGCAATTTGATGGATTCTTCGGAAAACTCTCTACGGGTAAATGGGCAAAGATTGCAAAATGTTCTACAGACACGGCACTCAATGACATCCGTGACCTTGTTGGAAAAGGCGTATTAAGGAAAGCCGAAGAAGGTGGGCGTAGTACAAACTATGTCTTGATAGAAAATCCTTAGAGTCTGCGATTGATGTGCGGTCCCTAATATAATCCGGAAACACAGGTCAATGCAATCAGACGTTTTCCACCTAAAATCATCGCATTTTTTGCAACATTACCTGGCTCAACTTGGTGATACGACAATAATCGACTATATTTGCCGCAAATATTGCGACGTTATCCATCGCTTAATGACGCATCAAATAGGATTGGAGTATGTATATACACGAAAGAGACAATTGGACTGCATTCCGCTGGGATGCAACTGGACTGACGGCTCTTCTTGAAGAAGTGAACCGTAAGCAAGGTTTGTTATATGGCAGGCTTGCCTCGCTTGGCTTTGATAGCAAATTAAAAGCGATGGCGGAAAATCTGACGTATGATGTAGTTTATTCGTCAGAAATAGAAGGAATACGATTGAATGTGGACGAAGTACGTTCATCCATTGCCCGGAAATTGGGTATAGAAAATATCAAACAGACAGCACCATCGCATTACATAGATTCTGTTGTGGCAGTCATGCTTGATGCCGTAAACCATTATGACCAGCTATTGACGAAAGAAAAAATATGTGCATGGCAAGCAGCATTCTTCCCGACTGGTTTCAGCGAGGGTTCGCAGATTGAAGTCGGACAATATCGTACAAACGAGGAACATATCGTTTCCGGGATGTTCGGTCGTGAGAAAATCCACTATGTAGCCCCATCCCCTGGACGTGTGGATGAAGAAATGGCAGATTTTCTTGATTGGTTCAACAACCATGATAATATAAATTCTGTTATACGGTCAGCCATTGCACATTTCTGGTTTGTAAGTATCCATCCATTTGAAGACGGCAACGGACGCTTGGCACGCATACTTTCTGATATGCTGTTGGCTCGTGCTGACAAGAGTGAGTTCAGATTTTACAATATTTCCTCGCAAATAAATAAAGATAAAAAACGCTATTACGATATTTTGGAAAAGGCTCAACATGGCGATGGTGACATTACAGAATGGATATGCTGGTATGCCAATACATTGTCGCTTGCACTTGACGAAGCGGAGAATATCGTCAGTACCATTTTAAACAAAAGTTTCTTTTGGCAAAAGGCTTCTTCTATACCACTTAGCCAAAGACAGACCGATATGCTGAACTTGTTCTTAGATGGCTATGAAGCAAAGATAACCTCCAAAACATGGGCATCATTGGCCAAATGTTCCAAAGACACAGCCATACGAGATATCCAAGACCTTGTGGATAAAGAAATTCTTCGAGAAGATATTCCCGGAGCCAAAAGACCGAGTTATTCCATTATATATGACCCAGAGGACATTACTTCCTTTTTTTCAGAAGTCACCATCGAGCAACAAAACGGAAATCAATACATCAAAGGTCTCTACAAAGGAAAGCAACAAGTGTGCGAAAGAATTTTACCAATTGATGCAGAGCGGTATGAGAAAGGTGAACTTCCATTGGAGAACCTGCTTGCCAAGTATTGCTCATATCTGAGGATAAGCTAAGAAAAATACATATTAAGATGTAAACCGCCAAGCCAAAAGCAAGGGACATACACTATAACAAAGACGCAAGATTAGGAACCACAACGTCCAGCAGCTCCTTAGGCTCCAACTTATGCAAACCGCCTCCATATTCACGCCCTTTCATCACAAACTGCTCCGCACTTACCTCCCTCAGCGCATTCCATACATTATTAAGAAGATCCGCATCAGTCAAGCACCTTGAATAATCCTTCTTAGGATATAACAACAAGTACACATTCGTCGTAATGGCATCAGACCTATTTAAAATAAAACGAAACATCTTTTTAGAAGAATCTCCACGCCCCATATAAGGAATAACGAAAGGCGCCGGTTCCCTCTCCTCGCAATAATACCATAAAGGGCGATGACTACATATATAACCCTTGTCAACACCTCGTCTCACACCCTCTTGTATATACATCCACACACCCGGATATTCCTCTTTCAAAGCCTCCTCTTTCATACCACAAGAAAACAGATACAAGGTTTTAGGCAATACAATATTACCCTCCTTATCAGAAGTGATAACATCCTCTTTCAGATACCTTGGACTGGGGAGAATAGGCTTTAGGAAAATCTTAGGAATCCCATACTTATTAATGACATCCTGACCAACAACAAAGAAATTATTATCCCCCGTAGCAATTCCCCGTTTGACAGTAAAGAAATTGCCCAATTTGCATTCCGCATTCTCTACTTGCCTTTCCTCTTCAATGAATAAGTTAGACCATTTATCAGAAGCATTCAAGTCCGCCCTATTTATTCGCTTTGTAAATGATGGTACCTCCACATTTTCCCCTTTAGAAAAGACAACACTTTCACCAGAAAGTTTGCCTTTCCGGAAGATAACAACAGCAGAGCTTACCAGTGCGTCATCAAACTGCACATCATCCGCCATGAACTTATGGACACATAAAAGGTCAACCTGTTCCAATAGATACTGTTTTATCGCCTTCCCGTAATTCACATCCATGAATTCAGATGGTATCAGCCAACAAGAGACACCTCCATCAGATAACCACTTCTCCGAAAGTATAAGAAAATAGCAATACAAACCTGCCAATCCTGAAATCTTAATCCCCGTGCTTCGCATAACCTCCTCTTGTAGTTCCCGTTTTGTTCCAGAATCAATATGATGATGTCTGACATAAGGCGGATTTGCAACAAGCAAATCAAACAGCCCTTCATCCGGTGACTCCTTTAAGAAATCGGCACGCCTTAATTCAATGTTTTCATTTGCCCACAATTTGCTTGCCGGTTCATAGTAAAGAGCATCTATCTCGAAGCCAAGAGCATCTCCTGCATCCTGTGCAAAGACCTCTCTAAAAGCAGCATAAAAAGAACCTAAACCCATAGAAGGTTCAATAAAACGAACCTTTCCATTTGCACAAAATCCCCTAACCTTCTTCATTATATGGCACGCCAACGGATAAGGCGTGGCAAATTGCCCCATCTTATTACGCTCCTTGGGGGACTTCTGCGCATCCAATAGCCCTTGCAGCCTCTCACGCTCCGTATTATAATATTCAATATCAAAACTCATACTCCAGCCTTTTTAAAGTCAGCCACTCGATGTTCCCATACCCAATCAATACCTTCTGCGGCTTCATATCCAAGATAGCCACCATCAAAATATCCACACAAGAAAAGGACGAAGTCAACATCATTGCCATAAGTCGATTTCAGTTGTCCCATTTTCTGAGCCTCTTCCTTCCGGCGCTTGTTGGTATTTGTAAAATCCCCTGCCGACTTGCATTCCACAAGAAGAGGCAAAGACTCTTGCGAACATCCCAAACGCTTTATCACGACATCAATAGGCATCTTCACCCCAAAACGACTCATTTCCACAGGAACATTAAGATGATATGTGAACGTGCCTTGTTGCATATCAAGGAAAGAACCAACATCCTTCGGGTCAACATACGTATATCCTTCAGAAACGAGAAAATCTCCGATAACCTTTAATTGCCTCTTCTCTTGTTCATTGCGGATTATAGGGTCAGACAAAGAGCCACATAATCTATCAGCCATAATACATTCAGCCACCTTCAACTCCTCCACCGTTGGAGTTCCAGCATTTTGGATCCAAGGAAACAATTCCAAATCAAGCAGCTTTTCCAGCACCTTGACAATCCTATTTAAACACGCCTCCTTTTCCTGCTCGGAAAGCCTTTGCGGAAACCGCCCCTCTTCCATAGCCCTCACAAAAGAAGGCTTCACCTCTGATAATCCGATAAGCCTGTCACGTGCAATCGGAGGAGTCGTTGCCATTCTCAATATTGTTATAAACTCCGGATGCTCTTTAAGATGCATAGATGTGAATTGAAGATTATCAGTCAAACGAATAGCCAAACCAACTTGTTCCATAGCACGCTTACGTTCATTTGTATAAGTTGTTGGTGCAAAATTCAGGAACCAATCATTATAAAGCGATACAGATTCGACAGTATCCTCTTTCCACAATTCCGTATTCCTTCTATTTATTATAAATTTAGCCTTTCGAGTCATATTATCTTTTATTTTCAGTTCCCATCAAGAACTATCAATTATCCATATTCCAAAGGGATGTTTCAACATTATAAAGCACCTGAAAGCAATCTGGTTCACATTAATTCTTCACTTATAAACAGCAATTTCCAACAACCCGACTGATTATTAAACCAATACGCTCCATGTACCTACAACAAAGGTAGACAAAAAAGAGAAAGAAAAAAAGAAGAATGAAGAAGATCAAGCCAAAAGCAAGTAAAAGAGAAGAAAAGGAAGAAAAGAATTAGCGAATAAAATGCGGCATCTCCTCTGGAACAACAATCGACAACTCCACCAAACCAGCCACAACACCCTCCTTATACCAAGGCGTTTGGTAAATCAACTTCTTCTGCCCATTCTTTGAAATAGTATAACTATTAGATTCACCCGACGCAATCATCCGCTGGATATGCTCCCAAGACTCCGGCTTATGGCAATCTTTCAAATTCTTACCAATCAGTTCGCCCCTGCCAGAGAAAGTAGCCTTTGACTTCTCATTCATATATAAAATGACACCTTCCGTGTCACACACTGTAACAGCACAATTCAATTCTTTAGCCCAATCGTAATCCATGACACATATCTTCATTAAGAATATGCAAAGAAATGAAAATAATCCCGACCGCCTTCCCGTTTTAACAACTTTAACCATTAACACTTCACATCATCCACATTCCCGTTCCTATCAATTTGGCATAAACAACACCAAATAATCCCAAAAACCAAGCTTTACAACACTTAAAAAATATTCCTATCAATATATTTTGTTTTCAAAATGATAGTCCGTATCTTTGACGGCAGAAAATTAAAACTTAAAACGAATATTTATGAACACAGAAGAAACACGCGTAGAAAGCGACTTGTTAGGCTCACGCGAAATACCAGCAAAAGCACTATATGGTGTACAAACACTTAGAGGCCTTGAGAACTTCCCAATCAGCAAGTTCCACTTGAATGAATATCCTCTATTCATCAACGGCCTTGCCATTACTAAGATGGCTGCTGCCCAAGCCAACCATGAATTGGGCTTGTTGACAGACGAACAAACAAACGGTATCATCGTTGCGTGCCAAGAAATCTTAGACGGGAAACACCATGAACACTTCCCGGTTGACATGATCCAAGGAGGTGCAGGTACGACTACCAACATGAATGCCAACGAAGTGATTGCAAACCGCGCTTTGGAAATCATGGGACACAACCGTGGTGAATACCAATATTGCTCACCCAACGACCATGTAAACTGTGCCCAGTCTACCAATGACGCATATCCAACAGCTATCCATATTGGGCTTTACTATTCACATCAGAACTTGCTTCCCCACTTGCAGATGTTGATTGACTCTTTCGATAAGAAAGGCGATGAATTTGCAGACATCATCAAGATGGGACGTACCCAGTTGGAAGATGCCGTTCCGATGACATTGGGACAGACATTCCACGGTTTCGCAAGCATCTTGCGTGACGAAATCAAACATTTGAACGAAGCAGCGGCTGACTTCTTGACTGTCAACATGGGTGCTACCGCTATCGGTACAGGTATCTGCGCTGAACCGGGTTATGCAGAGAAATGTGTCAACGCATTGGTTAAGATTACCAACCTGCCGTTCGTATTATCAGGCGACTTGGTAGGTGCCACATCCGATACCTCTTGCATGGTCGGTTATGCGGCTGCTTTGAAGCGCGTAGCTGTCAAGATGAACAAGATTTGTAACGACTTGCGTTTGTTGGCAAGCGGTCCCCGCTGTGGTTTGGGAGAATTCAATTTGCCAGCAATGCAGCCAGGATCTTCCATCATGCCGGGTAAGGTTAACCCAGTTATCCCAGAAGTGATGAACCAGATTTGCTACAAGGTTATCGGTAACGAATTGTGCGTGACAATGGCTGGTGAAGCCGCACAGATGGAGTTGAACGCCATGGAACCAGTCATGGCTCAATGCTGCTTCGAATCTATCGACTTGATGGTTAACGGAATGGATACATTGCGCACTCGCTGCGTGGACGGTATCATTGCTAACAAAGAACATTGTATCTCCAACGTCCATAACAGCATCGGCGTTGTTACAGCTTTGAACCCGGTAATCGGTTATAAGAACTCAACCAAGATTGCCAAGGAAGCTATGGCAACAGGCCGCAGCGTTTATGACTTGGTACTTGAACATGACATCTTAAGCAAAGAGGATTTGGATACTATCTTAAGCCCGGAAAATATGATTAAGCCGGTCAAGTTGGATATTCATCCGAAGCATTAATATTAAAGCCTAAATCACGGCGGTGTGTCATAATTGCAAACAGAAGTTAAATAAGTGCTTTTATTTTTCCGGAACTCATACTTTTAATACTTTTATGGAAAAATAAAAGCACTTTATATGAATGCCATATCAAATCTTATAGGCAGGGAGAAAGAAGTGAAAGAACTTCAAGCTCTCTACAGAAGCGGCAAATCCGAATTCGTCGCCATCTATGGTCGCCGCCGTATTGGAAAAACCTTTTTGGTAGATGAAGCTCTAAAAGGGCTTATCACGTTCAGACATGCAGGACTTTCACCGATAGACGAGAATAGCCATAAGAACAATCTTAAAGATCAATTGAAGCACTTCTACTATTCCTTACAATTACATGGCATGAAGAAAAGCAAATGTCCTTCCTCTTGGATGGAAGCCTTCTTCTTACTCTCTAAATTCCTTCAAAGCATCGACAACGGAGAAAGACAAGTCATCTTCCTTGACGAGTTGCCATGGTTAGACACCCCTCGATCTGGCTTTATCACTGCATTTGAAGGATTTTGGAACACATGGGCTTGCCATCGAGACAATCTCATGTTGGTATGTTGTGGAAGTGCGAATTCATGGATGCTCAACAATCTTGTGAACAACCATGGTGGCTTATATGGAAGAACCACATACGAAATAAAATTAGCACCCTTCTCCCTACACGAATGCGAGGCTTTTTATATTCAAAAAGGTATCAAACTATCCAGATATGATATCGCCCAAAGTTACATGATTTTGGGCGGCATCCCATACTATCTTGGCTACATACAGAAAGGACTAAGTTTAGCACAGAATATAGACCAGCTGTTCTTTACTAAAACAGCCAAACTGAAAGAAGAATACAAACGACTATTTTCCTCTGTTTTTTCCAATCCTGAAGAGATGATGAGGATTGTCAACTTATTAGGCTCTCGACATGCGGGTTTCACAAGAATAGAGATTTCAGAAAAACTTAATATTAACACCAGTGGCGCACTGAGTAAGATGATCAACGCTCTTGAGGCAAGCGATTTTATTGAGCAATATGTTCCGTTTGGGCGGAAAAAATCAGATGTATTCTATCGTTTGATTGACCCGTTCTGCCTGTTCTACCAAAAATTCGTCAAAACAGACAACTCTTTAGACGAAAATTTTTGGCTCAATAATGTCTCTTCTTCCCGCATCAATAGCTGGAGAGGACTTGCTTTTGAAGAAGTATGTTTCAGACATATCCAACAGATCAAGAAAGCTCTTGGTATTTCCGGGGTTTCCACATCACAATCTGCTTGGAGCATGATTGGGAATGACGCTAATGAAGGAACACAAATAGATATGCTTATTGATAGAAAAGACAATGTGTTGAACATGTGCGAAATAAAGTTTTACAACGAAACATTCACAATAAGCAAGGCATATCATTCCATCCTTACTCATCGGCTCAATGTTCTTAGCAACAATATTTCAAAACGAAAAGTGATACATAGTACACTCATCACTACATTCGGATTGGAGTATAATGAATATAGCGGGGATTTCCAACAAGTTATAACACTCGACGACTTATTTATGGATTAGTATGGGCGCATAAATAGCAAACAGAAGCACTTAAAGTGCTTTCAAAAAAAATCATTTGATGTTTTCAAAAATCCCTCGTGATGTTTTTTTAAAAAACAACGGTATGTTTTTTCGACACCTTTTATCCTTATTTTGATATGCACAACTTACATTTTCCATGGAACGGAGTGCCGTTAAAACAGTGTTTAAACAGTGTTTTAATAGCGTTTTAATGCCGTTTAAACATGGAGTCATCATAACTGAAAAGCTTCGTTTTCCTATCGTTTCCTTCCCTTTGCAAGCTCCTCAAAGCCTTTAAATGCTAAACAATGTTAAGCGGATGATTTTTTCTGATATATTTATATGTTGTATAACATAATTCCTTTATATTTGCACTGTGTTTTTCATGGTATTAGATTTAAGGTTAACAATGGAGATTGGTTGTCGTGACGACAACCTTTTTCGTTTTATAGACCCTCACAAATTTTTAAAAGAAAAAGTTACTTCTGTTTTCACAAAACATCATGACGGGAAGATTCATAAAAAAGAATGTTAAATCCGCACAATATTCGAAATTTTTCAATAAAAAATCATGTATTAAAATAAAATATTCATATCTTTGGCTCGGACGCTAAATCTTCAAAGCCATAACTTTGGACAAAATACAAAAAACACAATAAAAGTATGCTAAATCTAACGAGTTAAAACCTAAAAGGCTCAACAGGTGAACGCCACTTTTAATAAAACGTGTTATTCCTTTAAATCATCAAAGTCCTGTTAATACCGGGACGATTCAATATAAATCGAACAAGACCCTAATAAAGGGGAAAAGATAGCTCTTTGACTTCGTTGAAATCAGTCCTATCAAACAGTTGTGCCTTCGTTTCCATTCGACATGCTCGAACCATATTGCAAGCATTTGATTCCGACAAGGGAAGTACTTCGTATTGCGATAACTTCATACCGGCAAACAGAGTTACCATTCTATTGGCAGGACTCTATTTCAACCTTCAAAGAACAATCCATCCTCCTTGAGACGGGCATTAACTTTTAAATACATTCTCTATGTTGAAAAAAACTAAATTCATCAGTTTGATTTTGCTTTCGGGAGTCTTGGCTTCTCCCCCAGCAGATGCTTTTGCTGAAACGTCACCGTTTAAGCAAGAGACGAACACTTCCCAACAAAACGGGAAAGTATCCGGTACTGTAATTGACGAATCAGGTCCTGTTATCGGTGCTTCAGTGTTGGTAAAAGGAACCAACAACGGTACGATTACCGACATAGACGGTAAATTCACCTTGGATGGTGTGAAGAAAGGAGCGATTATCCAGATTTCTTTCATCGGATATGTCACTCAGGAGATTAAGTATGCAGGTGAATCCTCATTGACGGTAACACTTGTCGAAGACACACAAAGATTGGACGAAGTGGTTGTTACCGCTTTGGGCATCAAACGTGAGAAAAAGGCGTTGGGTTACGCCATGCAGGAGGTGAAAGGAGATGCTTTGGTGTCTGCCCGAGAAACCAATATTGCCAATGCCTTGTCCGGAAAGGTTTCCGGTGTACAGATTATCCGTTCCAGCAACGGCCCCGGCGGTTCTTCAAAGATCCAGCTCCGTGGTAGCAACTCTGTAACCGGTCTGAACCAGCCATTGATTGTTGTCGATGGAGTCCCAATGGACAACTTCACCGGAGCAAGCAACAACGACTTTTGGAATCCATCGGCGGATATGGGTAACGGACTTTCGGATATCAACGCGGAAGATATTGAATCCATGTCCGTATTGAAAGGTGCATCAGCCGCAGCACTTTACGGTTCACGGGCTGGTAATGGTGTCATCTTGATTACAACGAAGAAAGGACGCGAAAATCCGGGATTGGGTATCACTATTTCTGCATCCGTTTCAGCCGAATCCATATTCATGAAGCCTGACCGCCAAAATATATTCGGGCAAGGAAGCAACGGTATCTACGATGCCAAGTCGTCAGCCAGCTGGGGACCGAAAATCGAAGGGCAAACCGTAACGAATTGGAACAACGAGCAGGAGGTATTGACATATTATGACAACGTTTCCAATTTCTTTAATACGGGTACCAATGTGAACGAGAACATCTCGTTTGCACAACAATATGGAAAGACCGGAGTCTATACATCCCTCACCCGTATGGACGACTTCAGTAAGATTCCGGGAGCGGAACTCTCTCGTACCAACTTGATGCTCCGTGCCAACTCCACATTCGGCAAGGACGACCGTTGGAGCATCGATGCCAAGGTGCAATACATCAATTCCAACGCCACCAACCGTCCGTTGTCAGGCGTGAACGACAACAACTACTTCTACACCATGTTCAGTATGCCTGCCACAGTGGACATCACCCGGTTCAAAGATGCGGTAAATCCGACGACAGGAAAGATGTTCTGGTGGCAAGAAGGTGCCGGCTTAAACCCCTACTGGGCAAAAGATTACAACACGAACAAAGACTCCCGTAACCGTTTCTTGCTGAACGGGTCGTTGAAGTATAACTTCACGGATTGGCTGAACGCAGAAATCAAGGGCGGTAGCGATATGTATTATACAGAAACAGAGAACCGCCTGTACTCCGGAAGCCCATTGTCCACCAATGGCCGTTACAGCTTCGGGGAACAGAAATTCTATGAAAACAACTTCAGCTTCTTGGTGTCAGCCCAGAAAGACCGTTTCTTAGGAGATTGGGGCGGAACAGCCACATTCGGCGGGAACATGATGCAACGCAAATCAACCGGCGTTTCAAACAGCTTGGGCACGCTGATTGTCCCTGACTGGTTCTGGCTCACCAACGGTGACAAAGGCGATTTGTCCGTTTCACAAACATACAACCATAAGAAGATAAACTCATTGTATGGTTCATTGGGTGTAAACTACGACGGTTGGATATTCTTGGATGCCACCTTCCGTAACGACTGGTCCTCTTCGTTAAGCAAAAAGAACCGCTCGTTCTTCTACCCGTCCATCAGCGCGTCATGGGTAATCAGCGACATGGTCAACAATCGCTTTAACGGAATGCCGGAATGGTTTACTTATGCCAAGACACGTGTTTCATTTGCAGAAGTAGGTAACGACATGGATCCTTACCAACTCTACAATGCCTATTCCATCGGTTCGGATGGAAACACGGGCGGTGTGACCGCAAGCCCCTCCTCTTCTACCTTATATAATGAAGATGTAAGGAGCGAGTTAATCAAGTCCTGGGAAGTCGGAGCCGAAATCCGCTTCTTCAACAACCGTTTGGGATTGGATTTCACATGGTACAAATCAAACGCTACCCGCCAATTGTTGAACATCCCGATGAATGCCCTCTCTGGTTACACGGCTAAGAAGGTGAATGCGGGTGACATCGAAAACAAAGGTATCGAAATCATGTTGAATGCCACTCCTGTACAGACGAAGAAATTCGTTTGGGACACGCAGTTGAACTTCTCTAAAAACGATAATAAAATCAACGAACTGCTTCCTGGAGAAGAGAACAAGGGGATGACTTACACGTTGGGAGGTTATGACAACTTGTATATTTATGCGGTTGCCGGAGGAAACTACGGTGAAATCTGGGGAACGAAATTCCAGCGCGTAAAAGAGGGCGAGCACAAAGGCAAACTGCTGTTGAACTCTGCCGGTCTGCCACAAGGCACCTCTACTCCGGAGAAGATCGGAGACCAGCAGGCTACTTGCCTCTTAGGTTGGACCAACACATTCTCATACAATGGATTTAGCTTGAGCTTCCTGATTGACGGACGATTCGGCGGTGACATCTTCTCCGGCACGAACCGCATGTTGCAAGCCAACGGTGTGGCAGGCTGCACGGTAGTGGACGGGGCACGTAACGAGTTTGTTGTCGATGGCGTGATTGCCAATGAAGATGGAAGTTATACACAGAGTACCATATCCGTGACCCCACAACAATATTGGTCGGCTGTCGCATCTTCCAGCGGCAACTTAGGTATCGGCGAGGCCAACTTGTATAGCGCGACAAACATCCGCCTTAGGAATTTGTCCTTGAACTATACACTTCCGAAAAAGGTCCTAACGGGTACACCGCTCCAGAGAGTCAAATTGGGTGTGTCATGCAATAACGTATGGATGATCTATAGCGACATGAACGGCGTGGATCCGGAATCAGTCTTTGCAACAAGCACCAACGCTACCGGTTTCGAGAATGCATCGTCTCCGACTTCTCGCACATTCTTGTTTAATGTCACACTTGGGTTCTAACTATTAATACATTTACAGTAATGAAAAAATATAAATTATTTTTCAGTCTGGCACTGGGGGCAATCCTGACTGGTAGCTTTGTCTCTTGCGACGACTTTGATGAAATCAACGAAAACCCGTCTATTGCCGGCATAAACGTTGTCCAACCCTATTATGCGTTGAACAATTCAATCATAGGCGCCCAACAGTCGCCACACGAAGCAGAACGTATCTTCGTCTATAACTGGGCAGGTGCAGCCCGTATTTCCGGTGAAAACAGCACCTTCTTAGCGACAGGACGTTATAGCGACAGCTTCAACCAGGATTATTTTAATTCCTATTTGACGCAATGGATTAAGAACGCAAGCTTGGCCATCACGTTGGCAGACGAGCGTGCCCCGGAGCTGACATCGGAAGAAGAAATCAACCTCAACAGCAACATCAAGGCTTTCGCCCGCATCTGGAGAGTCACCATGATTGCCGAGTTTACCGACAACTTCGGTCCTTATCCGTTGGATGCCTTCAACGGCACGAACCCGACATTCAGCAGCGAACAAGAGGTGTATCATTTCATGCTGAACGAATTGAAAGAGGCGGCTGCCAACATCAATCTGTCGGTGAAAGTGAGCGATGCCGTGGCAAAGTGCGACCCTGCTTATGGTTACAATGCCGAAAAGTGGTTGAAATATGCCAACAGCATGCGTATGCGCATGGCAATGCGCCTCTCCGAAGTTGACGCAAGCACAGCCAAATCCCATTTCGAAGATGCTTGCAAAGGTGCGACCATCACTTCATTGGAGGATATGTTCGCCGTGCAAGAGTATAATCAATGGAATGCTTGGGCGGGAGTGTACAGCCGTGGCTGGAATTACATCACATTGACCTCTACGATGTCGAACATCTTGACGGGATTGGGTGGTATTCCTATCGCTGAACAACGTCCGGACTTGGCTCAATATGCGAAGCCGATGAACTATTTGGGATTGAAGTTCGACCAGCATTATGCAGAATGTACGGACAACCCGACCAAACAATATTGGTTGGATGGCGTTCCTGAAAACTTGGACCCGCGTGCATTGAGGATTTATTGCCTTCCGAACGACGTGAACGCAAACAATTTCCAAGATTATGGTTCAACCGCAAACCACGCCAACTTCACATTGAAGGATGACAGCGGCAATGACCTGGTTAAAATAGACGGGCAATTCACATGGAACTACTATCCTGCAGGAGCTCGTTCGGCATGGTCGCCCAAGTTTGCAAAGAACTCGCCGATTGCCGGTGCTTACCCGTATGTCTTGCCGGTATTGTCAAAACCGTATGTGGACTGCTCGGGCAAGAGGATTTGGTTTGCTCCTTGGGAAACTTACTTCCTGTTAGCAGAAGCTGCACTTTATGGTTGGAGCGTAGGCACAACGGCAGAAACTGCCTACGAAAACGGTGTGGGCATCAGCTTTGAAAGCTTTGGTGTAAGCCAGTTCTTGGAGGCTTACCTGAACTCTACCGAATACAACCGCATCGGCTGCTCTGTCAAGTTCACACATACGACGGAACCGGCAAGCTTCACGGCAGACTATGTAAACGGTTACACCAACGCTCCTGCTACCGTGGCTTACCAATATCCGGATGCGAACAAGGCTCTTTACAAAGGAAAGAAACTGAACGACCAGCTGACGAAGGTCATCACTCAAAAATACATTGCCCAGACTCCTTACGGGGCATTGGAAATGTGGAACGACCATCGCCGCTTAGGTTTGCCTTTCTTCGATATCCCGAACAACGAAACCGTACTTACCGGTTCGGATATGGAAAATACATGGACATCCACGACTTACATGACGGGGCAGACAAGCCAAGTGTTCCCGCAACGCTTGCGTTATCCGTCAAGCTTGAAGAATGCCGACCCTGAAGGTTATTCAAAAGCTCTTGGTTTGTTGGGCGGAAATGACAACACAGTGACTCCGTTGTGGTGGGCTATCCACTAATGGTGAGAACCTAATGGCTTAGCGGTTCATACAGTTGGTACTTACGACCCACTCTGTTATCTCTTATGTCGTGAGTATTGACTGTGTGGACCGCTAATTGTTTTTCGCTTTCGTCGGCGTTGCCATATTATTTGCTGAAAGAGGTAGTGGGAGTCACGTGCCCTCCATTATAGTTTAGCTATGGATACTCCGGTTCATGCGTTCTAAATCCAGGCTGGAAGGCTTTTGGTAAACCCGTAGTCCAAAGGTGCCGATGACAGCAAACAGGTGTTCAAAGACCTTGGCCTGCAGGCGTTCATAGGGAATCCAGTCCTTATCTGTCGAGAAGAAGTAGAGTTCGACCGGTAGTCCTTCGGGCAGGGGCTGCAACTGGCGGACCATCAGTGTCATTCCGGTATTCACTTCCTGCAGGCTCTGCAAGTAGTGCTCGATGTAATGGCAGAATACATGGAGATTGACGATTTGGCCATCGGCCTTTTCCGCTTCGCTGATCCAGCCTTGTGCGGCGAAATAGTCCACTTCATCGACTGTACAAAAGCGGATAGAGTTCATATCAATGTGAAGCGACCGTTTGATGCGCCTACCACCGCTTTCGCGCATGCCACGCCAGTTCTGGAAGGAATCGCTGACCAAGGCGTATGGCGGAATCGTTGTTATCGTTTTATCCCAGTTTTGTACCTTGACCGTATTCAAGGTGACTTCCTGCACGACACCGTCTGCTCCATACTTCGGCATTGAAATCCAGTCGCCCGGACGAAGCATATCATAGGCACTTAGTTGCACGCCAGCCACCAGTCCCATGATCGTGTCTTTAAACACCAACATCAAGATAGCCGCCGAAGCACCTAAGCCGGTGAGCAGTCGGCTTGGATCTTTATCCAGCAACAAACTAAAGATAATGATAGCTCCGATTCCAATCACAACCATTTTCATCATCTGATAAACCCCTTTCAGCGGACGGTCTTTCAGTTTGTCGCTCCGGTTCGACAATTCGTAAAGCGAAGAAATGACAGCATTGATCAATCGAACCGTGACCACCACAATATAAATCTGCAAGAACATCAGCAGATAAGATAATAATGGCGACAGCGGCGGAAAGGCAAGGGGAAGCAACAGATATATGACAATCGGCGGAATCAGATGACAAGCATTGTTAAGCACCTTATCGTTCAGCAAATAATCATCCCATTCAATCTTGGTCTTGCGGACAATTTTCCGGATTATCGGAATAATTCCCCGGCGGCAAACATAATCGAGTATAAATGCGATTATCAAGATTGCTACCACTGTTACTATCTGCTGCATGACAGCATGAATTCCCCAATCTAACCATTTGTTTGATATTTCCATCATCGTTTTCCTTTTTCCGACAAATTTATCATAAATACTGATTCAATCGTCAACATCGGGACTTAAAATAAAAAAAAGGGAAGAGTTTCGTGTTAAAAAACAAAATCAGCAAGCTACATAATATAACTTGCTGATCTTCATAGAGAGCGGCAAACGGGACTCGAACCCGCGACCCTTAGCTTGGGAAGCTAATGCTCTACCAACTGAGCTACTGCCGCATTGCGAGTGCAAATATAACAATATCTTTCTTTTTTTCTTAACTTTGGCGCAAAATATTTCATAATTAATTCATCATGGAAAAATTAACCCTTATCAAAGTCGGCGGTAAAATCGTCGAAGAGGCTGATACTCTGAAACATCTATTACGTGATTTTGCTGCCATAGAAGGCTACAAAGTATTGGTTCACGGAGGCGGACGATCAGCTACCAAAATCGCATCACAATTGGGAATTGAAAGCAAGATGGTCAATGGAAGACGGATTACAGATGCCGATATGCTTCATGTCGTAACAATGGTCTATGGCGGTTTGGTCAATAAAAACATTGTCGCAGGATTGCAAGCGTTGGATGTCAATGCACTCGGACTGACAGGAGCGGACATGAACATCATGCGTTCGGAAAAAAGGCCGGTGGCAGAGGTGGACTATGGATTTGTAGGAGACGTAAAAGAGGTGAATGCCGACCTGCTCGCAACACTGATCAAGCAGGGAATTGTCCCGGTCTTGGCTCCTCTTACTCATGATAAGAAAGGGAACATGCTCAACACCAATGCCGACACCATCGCGGGAGAGGCGGCTAAAGCGTTGGCAAAGCATTTTGATGTGACCTTGATGTTCTGCTTCGAGAAAAAAGGAGTCCTGCAGGACGAGAATGATGACGATAGTGTCATTCCGGAATTGAGCCGGGAAGAGTTCCAACACTATGTAGAAGAGGGAGTCATCCAAGGCGGAATGATTCCAAAACTCGAAAATGCTTTCCAAGCCATTGATGCCGGTGTAAAAGAGGTCATCATTACCAAAGCTTCGGAAATAGAGAAAGGCAACGGGACACGCATTGCTTGAGACGAACAAACATGGAAAGAGAAATTGCACACATTCGGAACGTAGTCACCCGCTTGCCGGAACTACGTTTCAAACAACCTGTAGAATGGATTATCAAGGAAGGTGAACAATGGGCGGTAATCGGGCCGAATGGAGGAGGAAAGACTCTGTTGGCGGATATCCTGCAACGCAAATTCGCCTTCAAAGAGGGAGAAGTCACCTTCGGGATGGAGGGGAAAGTAAGTGAAATCATCCAAAGCATAGCCTTCAAAGACATCTATTCCTTGGCGGACTGCCGGAACAGCTATTACCAACAACGATGGCACGCCACGGAAGCGGACGAAATGCCCACCGTAGAAGAGACGCTCAAAGGATTGCCTGATTTCCATGAAATCTTCCACTATTTTGGCATTGAAAATCTGCTGCACAAGAAAATCATCTTCCTCTCCAGCGGCGAATTGAGGAAGTTCCTCATCATCCGCACTCTGCTTTATCGTCCGAAAATCCTAATCCTGGACAATCCTTTTATTGGGCTGGATGCCCCTTCCAGAACGGTTTTGGTTGATATGCTCCAACAACTATCCCATTTACACGGAGTCCAAATTGTCCTGCTCCTCTCCAATCCTGCAGACATCCCGGAGATGATTACCCATATTCTCCCGGTAGCAGGCAAAGAGTGCCTCCCTCCGGTGAGCCGGGAAACATTCCTCCGTGACACCGCACTCATCCAACAGCTTTTCCCTGAACAAAAGCGAAACGGCATAGAGTTGCCTGTCTCACCGGACAAACAACCGTCCACCCACCATGTGACTTTTCGAATGGAACACGTTTGTATCCGGTACGGGGAAAGGACTATCCTAAAAGATTTGGACTGGGAAGTCCTGAACGGGGAAAAATGGGCGTTGTTCGGTCCTAACGGTTCTGGCAAATCCACCCTGCTGAGCCTTGTCTATGCAGACAACCCGCAGTCGTATGCCAACACTCTTTACCTGTTCGACAAGAAGAGGGGTTCGGGCGAAAGTATTTGGGACATCAAGAAGCGAATCGGCTATGTCTCTCCGGAGATGCACCTTTACTACATGGAAAATGTCCCGACATTAAGCATAGTCGGTTCCGGCTATTTCGATTCCATCGGGCTTTTCCGCAAATGCAACGATAAACAGGAGGAAGGAGCATTGCAATGGATGAAGCTTTTCGGCATCGACCATTTGAAAGAGCGTTCATTCCTGACCTTGTCATCGGGCGAGCAGCGTTTGGCTTTGCTCGCGAGGGCATTCGTCAAGGATCCGGACTTAATCATATTGGACGAACCTTTACATGGATTGGACATCAGCAACAAGACAAGAGCTGCCGCCATCATCGAACAATTCTGTTCCCGTCCGGGAAAGACTTTGATTTATGTCACTCACTATCCACATGAACTTCCGTCCTGTGTGGACAAACAGTACACTCTTCCATTCTCCAACTGATATGTCTGTCCGCTTTCCGGGCAGACAGCCCGGTTGGAGGTGCCGAAGTCCAATCTGCAACCCCGTTCACTTACCCATCCTACTTGGCGGGAAGGATTGCCGACAACCAAAGCATAAGGCAAAACATCTTTGGTGACAACCGATCCCGCTCCTATCAATGCGAATTCCCCTATCGTATGCCCGCAGACAACCGTCGCATTCGCTCCTATCGTAGCCCCGCGCTTCACCAAGGTCTGTTTAAATTCATGTTTCCGGGAGATAAAACTCCTTGGATTGGTTACATTCGTAAAGACGCAACTGGGTCCCAAAAAGACATCATCTTCACAAACGACACCGGTATAGACGGAAACATTGTTCTGTATCTTTACCCGGTCACCTAAGCAGACGCCGGGAGAAACAACCACATTCTGACCGATATTGCACTCCTTACCGATGGTACAACCGGACATGATATGGGAGAAATGCCATATACGAGTGCCTGCTCCTATCTGACAACCTGCATCGACCACGGCTGTCGCATGTATTTCCACCTCATTCATTTTATTTATATATTAAAAAGATAGTCGGTTTCTTTGACAAATCGGGCAACTTCCCTGCCCACTCTTTCACCGGACGGGTCTGGATGAACTCATCCTCACAAGTGATGTCCGAAGCAATGCACAATTTGGTGGATGGGCGGCAGGTCCTTATCAACTCCTCCACCAACTTCGCATTGCGGTAAGGAGTCTCTATAAAGAGCTGCGTCTGGTTCTCCGAATAGATGCGCCCCTCCAATTTCTTGATGGTGTTGGTTCGCTCCGCTGCATCAATAGGCAAATAGCCATGAAAGGCGAAACTCTGCCCGTTAAAACCGGAAGCCATCACGGACAGGATGATGGAAGAGGGACCCACCAACGGAACTACCGGATATCTCTTCCTTTGTGCGATTGCCACGACATCTGCTCCCGGATCCGCAACAGCAGGACAGCCGGCTTCCGAGATAACGCCGACCGACTCCCCTTTTGCCAAAGGAGCCAAATAACCGGCAACCATCTCCGGAGAAGTATGTTTGTTCAATTCATAAAAGGTCAAATCGTCTATCACGATCGCCGGTTCCACTTTTTTCAAGAAGCGACGGGCAGTCCGCACATTTTCAACAATGAAATGTTTGATTCCCAATATAATTTCACGGTTATACTCCGGCAAGACCCTGCGATGTTCCGTATCGCCTAAAGTAACCGGTATAAGAAATAGAGATGCTTGCATAATCATAAATTTCTGCAAAATTACTACTTTTGTTCATAAGAAAACAACGAGTAAAATAAAAATATGACAATAGCTTATTCTACACTGGTTTCTGACAGTTTGCATATCCCAGAGAAACAGGTCAGGCAGACAATTGATTTATTGGAATCGGGCGCTACCATCCCTTTTATCAGCCGATATAGAAAAGAGGCGACGGGAGGACTGGACGAAGTGCAAATCGCAGACATCAAGAATTGCTTGGAGAAATTTCAATCCTTGGCATCCCGGAAAGAGTTTGTCTGCAATGCCATTGACAAAGCTGGCAAACTGACAGAGGAGCTGAAACAAAGATTGGATAATTCATGGGACAGTGATGAGATTGAAGATATCTATTTGCCTTACAAGGCGAAAAGAGCGACTCGCGCGGAGATGGCCCGAAAGAATGGATTGGAGCCTTTGGCGAAGATCTTATTGGCTCAAAACCGTTCTTCCCTCAAAGGCATCGCAGATTCTTTCGTCAAAAACGAAGTGAAGACGGAAAAAGCGGCATTGCAAGGGGCACGGGATATCATTGCCGAATGGGTCAATGAGAACGAAAGGGTGCGCAACACGGTACGCAGGGCTTATAAACAGGCGATTATCTCCTCTACTGTCGTTTCCGGAAAGGAGGAAGAGGGCAATAAATACGCTAATTACTTCCAGTTCCAGGAGAAGTTGTCCCGCTGCCAATCGCATCGCATATTAGCCATGTTGCGAGGCAAAGAGGAGGGCATCTTGCGCATTAGCATTCTTCCGGCAAATGAAGAGTCTTGCTTGGACGCACTTTACAGGATTTATCACAAACAGGACAATGATTGTTGGCAGGAAGTGCAAACCGCCATTGACGATGCCTATAAACGTTTGCTGAGGCCTTCGATAGAATCGGAGTCTTTGCGTGACAGCAAACTAAAAGCGGACGAGGAGGCCATCAAGGTTTTTGCAGCCAACTTACGCCAGCTATTATTAGCTCCTCCTTTGGGGCAATGCCGTGTATTAGGTATCGACCCGGGATTCCGGACAGGTTGTAAAGTTGTCTGCTTGGACGACCAAGGGAATCTATTGCATAATGAAACGATATATCCGCATCCGCCCAAGAACGAAAAGAGACAGGCGGCTTTGAAAATACAACATTTGGTTGAAGCTTACAGCATCGATGCCATCTCCATAGGAAACGGGACTGCCAGCAGGGAAACGGAACTGTTCATCACCAATATCCGTTATTCCCGCCCCGTGAAGGTGTTTGTGGTGAGCGAGGACGGAGCCTCTATCTATTCCGCTTCTGCTTTAGCACGGGCAGAGTTTCCACAATATGATGTGACAGTACGTGGAGCTGTAAGCATTGGACGCAGATTGATGGATCCTTTGGCGGAACTGGTAAAAATAGACCCGAAGAGTATCGGAGTCGGCCAATACCAACATGCCGTGGACCAAACTTTACTGAAAAAGAGCCTTGACCAAACGGTTGAGAGTTGCGTAAACAACGTGGGAGTCAATGTCAATACAGCCAGCAAAGAGTTATTGGCGTATGTGTCGGGGGTCGGACCATCTTTAGCCACCAACATCGTCCATTACCGGGCAGAGAACGGGCCGTTCAAAAGCAGGTCTGAATTGAAGCGTGTCCCCCGTTTAGGTGAAAAGGCTTTTGAACAATGTGCCGGTTTCTTACGCATCCAGGGAGGTGAAAACCCGTTGGACAATTCTGCCGTCCATCCTGAACGATATGCGATAGTAAGGCAAATGGCCAAAGATTTGAATTGCTCCATCGAGGATTTGATACGGAACAAAGGGTTGAAGCTGCAACTCGATTTGAAGAAATACATGAGCCAGTCGGTCGGAATGCCCACCTTGCAGGATATCATGAAAGAGTTGGACAAACCCGGTCGGGACCCACGGAATAAAATTGAAGAATTCAGTTTCAACCAAGACATCCATACATTGGAAGATGTACAGGAGGGAATGGTGCTCCCCGGCATAGTTACCAACATCACCAACTTCGGGTGTTTTGTGGATATCGGCATCAAGGAGAACGGATTGGTGCATATATCTGAAATGAGTGACCACTTCATTAATAATCCGGCTGAAGTGGTTTCTATCCACCAACACATCCAAGTGCGCATATTACAAGTAGATAAAAAGAATAAAAGGATACAACTATCAATGAAAGGGATTGAAAAATGAAAGAGAAAATCAATAAGACAAATGTCGCCCGTTTGCTAGACAAAGCCAAAGTCGCCTACCAGCTGGTTCCCTATGAAGTGGACGAGAACGATTTGAGTGCGACCCATGTGGCAGAGCAATTAGGTGAAAACATCGAACAGGTATTCAAGACATTGGTGTTAAGAGGCGACAAAAGCGGCTATTTCGTTTGCGTAGTCCCTGGAGACACGGAGGTGAATCTGAAAAAAGCGGCGAAAGTTTCCGGGAACAAGAGTTGCGAAATGATTCATGTAAAGGAGTTATTGCCATTGACTGGATACATCCGTGGAGGTTGCTCGCCCATCGGCATGAAAAAACATTTCCCCACTTATATCCATCAGAGCGCGGAGCAGTTTGACCATATTTATGTCAGTGCGGGACAACGTGGATTACAAGTCCGCATCGCTCCGGCAGACTTGATTCGTGAAGCAAGGGCGGAAGTTGCCGACCTGCTTTCTCTTTAAAACAAAAGTTAGCGTTTAAACGGTATTATAACAGCATTAAAACAGTGTTTAAACAGCATTAAAAAGCGGTGTGTCAGAATCACAGTTTTGCTAATTCCGACACACCGCATTGGAAAATATCATTTATACTCCTTGCGATAAGAGACCTCCTTTTCTGTCGGGAAATCAGCCGGGACTTTCTGTGTTACTTTTCCGGTTGCAGCCCATTCAGCCCCTCTCAGGAGAAGCACTTGGAATCCTGTGCATTGCATGGCAGGATTATCATCCAATGTATCACCCGCATGTCCTAACATGATATGGAAAATACGAGCCTTCCCATAATCGACAGTAAAAACCAACGGCTCTTCCCTTCCGGATCCTCCCTTTTCAGGAAGTGCGAAAGCGGTAAACATCAATGTCGCGATATTTGCCGGTCCCCTCATCCGATCATAAAGCTCATCCTTGGCATGTTTCCAAGTATGCGGGAGCCCTTTCATGATTGGATGACCATTATCCCTGGCAGTCAATACATACTCACGTTGTTCCCCATGCGAACCGCCCAAGCCATCTGAACTATCTTTCGTCAATCTTCCATCCTTCCAATAGGCATAAGGCCCATCTTTCTCATTACGGCCTTCCCATCCGCCCAAAGCACATATTTCATTGTACGCCTTCCACTGGGGGAATGAGTTATTGGCAGCATGATAGATAACCACGCCTCCACCGTTTTGCACATAGTCCAAAAAGTTTTCCTGCATCTTTTCGCTCCACAAATCCCCGTTGTAATCCACCACAACCAACTTATAAGAGGAGAAATCGGGAGAGAAAGCACTCATGTCTTCCCCTTTAGCCGGGGAAATGGCTATATCCGCAGAGAAAAGGCCTGAATTATCCAATATCTTTTGGATGGCAAGGTGGCTGACCTTCCAATTATGGTTGTTCTGACCTGTCACAATCAACACTTTCGCCTTTTGTCTCGCATGAGATTGCAGGCTACACAATCCGCTTACCACGCAGATGCAGATAAGCCAAAGCAATTTTGATAAAACTGTTTTTTTCATGGATTTATAATTTAAAAACAGGGAGAGGATTCCCATAGACCCCGCCCCTGCCGTATGCAATTAATAAGTCAATATTTCCAGACCGTGATCCGTCATGACAAACGTATGTTCCCATTGTGCGGAAGGAAGTCCATCGTCGGTAAGTACCGTCCATCCATCATCCTCATCAATATAAACCTCATAACGACCCATATTAATCATCGGTTCGATGGTAAACACCATGCCAGGCACCAACAACATCCCGGTTCCTTTCCTACCGAAGTGCAACACTTCCGGCTCTTCATGAAACGCAAGCCCCACGCCATGTCCACATAAATCACGGACAACGGAATAGCCGTTCTTTTGTGCATGCTTTTGTATCGCATACCCGATATCACCCACAAAACCAAATGGCTTAGCAGCTTCCATGCCTATCTGAAGGCACTCTTTCGTCACCTCCACTAATCGTTTCTTCTCCGGGGAGACGTTGCCTATCATAAACATGCGGGAGGCATCGGAATAATAACCATCCAATATGGTGGAGACATCCACATTTACAATATCACCGTCCCTCAAAATCTCCTTTTCATCCGGTATTCCGTGGCAGACCACATCGTTGATGGAAGTACAGACACTTTTCGGGAAGCCCTCATAATTGAGAGGAGCGGGAATCGCCCCATGTGAAACGGTATAATCATACACTAATTTATCTATGGCTGCAGTAGACATTCCCTCTTTGATTTCCCGGGCAATCAAATCCAACACACCCGTATTCACAACGCCACTTCTGCGGATGCCTTCGATTTGTTCCGGAGTCTTGATCAATTTGCGGGAAGGAACCAAATGCCCTTTATTCTGCAAGTACATGATGTGCTTGTCCAATTCTGTCAAAGGCTGCCCTTTG
>ERZ857629.897-NODE-897-length-37008-cov-4.133413_pt1 | contig 37008 bp, 35 predicted proteins | sample MGYA00519700_ERZ857629 | MGnify/ENA primary metagenome ERZ857629 (study PRJEB31778, sample SAMEA3449351) | human gut metagenome | biome: human gut; feature: human-associated habitat; material: faeces | place: United Kingdom | collected 2010/2012 ... | reverse complement strand
GGCAAAAAGACGGCGGAGACTCGCAGACGCAATTGTGCGGTGTTGCCTTAAGATTTATTTCAGAATTATCCTGTACTTATCCCTTTACCCAAAGGAAATTTTGTGGTAAAATAAATAAAACTTTATTCTCGGGGGTATTTTCATGAATTTGTCCCGGAAAAGAGAAAAACGCCATATTTATTATCCGGTGGCTGCCTTTCTGATTCCCTTTTTCGGAATGCTGCTGGTTATGCTGATAAATGGGTATAAGCCCTTTGGCAAATATTCCATGCTGTATTCCGATATGTATCACCAGTATTATCCCTTCTTTGCTGCTTTTCGCAGAGCACTGCGCAGTGGGGACTCCCTGCTTTACAGCTGGAATGTAGGTATGGGCATGGATTATCTTGGGCTGATTTCCTACTATCTGGCATCTCCGCTGAATCTTCTCAGCGTACTGGTGCCGGAGGGATGGCTCCTTTCTTATTTTTCACTGCTCATGCCGGTGAAACTGGGACTTGCCGGGTTGTTTTTTGCGTTAATGCTGAAAAAACTCTACGGGAAAAACGATTTTTCTTTGGCACTGTTCGGAAGCCTGTACGCACTGTGTGCCTGGGCGCTGGGCTATCAGTGGAATATCATGTGGCTGGATACCTTTGCTCTGCTTCCGCTGGTGATTCTGGGGGAGATAGCTCTGCTTCGGCAGCGGAAATTCATCCTGTACACCCTGATGCTGTTCCTTTCCATTTACGCAAATTATTATATCGGGTTCTTTACCTGCATTTTTGTGGCGCTGGTTTTCTTCTGCTATGAGATCTGCCGTCCGCATGGTGCAAAGCGGTTCTTTCATGATCTTTTCCTGATGGCGGTATTTTCGGCAATTGCCATCGGCATGACTGCAATTATGACGCTTCCGGCGCTGGCGGCACTGCAAACAACCCAGTCCAGCGTGAACAATTTTCCAACCGGATTCCGACTGAACATTGCATCTGCCAATACCTTCCTTGGGCTTCTGGACGCGATGCGGCAGGTTGCGGGAAATATGGGTGGCAGTCTGGAGCCTTCCTTTAAGGAAGGTCTGCCAAACCTGTACTGTGGTGTGGGAACGGTTCTGCTGGGCTTCCTGTTCCTCATGGCGAAGAATGTTAAACTCAGGGACAAGCTCTGCGCCGTTTTTTTGCTGATATTCTTTATGCTGAGCTTTATTATTCGCCAATTGGACTATATCTGGCATGGGTTTCATTTCACGAACATGATTCCGTACCGGTTCAGCTTCCTGTACAGCTTTGTACTGCTGTATATGGCATACCGTGCATGGCTCCTCAGACGGAAATTTTCGGATTTGCAGATTCTGACCGCAATGTTTCTCACGGCTGCTGTTCTGTGTTGTTCCGGAGATTTGATAACCATGCGCAGCGTGGATTTCCTGAACTATACACTGAAAATTCCGGTATATCTGATTTACAATGTATCTTTCCTGCTCATGTATACGGCCGCTCTGCTGGTTGGCGTGAAGAAAAAACGTGTTGCGGAGAATGCGGATCTGCAGACACGGCAGGTGGCAAGAATTTACCGCTTGCGTGTAAGACTCATTTCCAGACGGTTTTCCATGGCGGCTGCCGGTGTTGAAATCGCGGCGATCCTTGTAAGTTTTGCAATCTGGTTTCCGGGAACCAATGTTTCCAACTACCCCAAGGGGACAGAGTATGCCGCTTCCATGATCCGCTATATGCATGAGCGGGAGGCCCATACCCTGTTTTATCGGGCCGAAACAACCCATTCTCAGACACTGAATGATGGTGCGCTGAATAACTATAAAGGTATTTCCACCTTTACCAGTTCGGCAAACGTAAAAACCACGGAGTTTATGCGAGCGCTTGGCTATGGTGCGAAAAACACCTATAACCGATACTGTTTTGAGGAAAGCTCCCCAGTTGCAAATCTCTTCCTGAATCTGAAATATATGCTGGACAGAGACGGGCGGGACATGAATTCCACATATTTTACTCAGGTGCATCAGTACGGGTCTGTGGGACTTCTGGAAAATAATGCCTATCTGCCCCTCGGTTTTCTGGCGGAGGATGCTTTGGGAGATCTGGAATTTTCAGCGGGGAAGGATCCGTTCCTGTTCCAGAACCGACTGTTTATTGCCGCAGCCGGAGTCGAAGAAAGCGTATGGAATGAAATTGAACAGGATCATGTTTCCGTGGAAGGAACCGGAACAACGGTAACACCGGTTCAGTCCGACGGCACCTGTTCCTATACGGAGTGTGCATCCGGCGCAGAGGTGCTCTACACCTTTACAGCAGATCGGGAGGGCTTTGCCTGTATTTACCTGGATTTGCCAAAGCGAAACGATTTTATCGTCAGTGTGAATGATCAGGAGCTTTACCGGGAGGTCATCAGTCTTCCGCAAATGCTTGCCGTTCAGGACGTGAAGCCCGGAGATAAGATTTATGTCCGTGTCTTGTGTGATCAGGGCGAAAAGAGCACCATGCGGGTAACCGCAGCCATTCTGAATGGAGCGGTATTTCAGAAGGGTTATACACACCTTTCCGAATCGGTACTTGGACTGACAACTTTCCGGAATACTTTTGTGGAAGGCATTATCGAATGTAATCGGGACGGACTGCTTTACACCTCCATTCCGCAGGACGGAAACTGGTACGCCTATGTGGATGGTGAAGAGGCCAATATCATTCCAATCGGCAATTGCATGGTCGGTGTAGAGCTGGAGAAGGGGACGCATACCGTAACCTTCCGCTACCGGAATGCCGCGTTTGATCTGGGCTGGAGGGTGACAGCGGTCTGTACGGCGGTTCTTCTGCTGCTCATTCAGTTGATTTATAAGCCGGACTGGAAGAAGCTTTCCTGCCGGCATGGAAAATTTGAAAAATAAGGCAGCACCGCACAATTCGGCAAAAATCCTGGCGGAGACTCGCAGACGCAATTGTGCGGTGTTGCCATAAGAAAACAGGTCATTGGATGTTTGCGGAAACTTCCAATGGCCTGCTTTTTAATCAGGTGTTTTCTCCTTTTTATGGAAAACTTCCCGGAGGCCTGCGGCAAGGAGGAGAATACCAAACCCCTTTCGCAGAATCAGGACAGGAAGCCTGAAACTAAGAAATGAGAAAACTGCGGCAAAGATACATCCGGAGACAATTGCGGGAAGTAGCAATCGTAGAGAAAGAGTGCCCCGACGAATTCGAAAAATGCTGGCACCGGCGGCACAGGGCAGGAAAAACAGAAGATTGATTCCACGGACGGATTCCGGGCTCAGTCCAAGGACAAGCGTCAGCCAGAGAATCAGAAGACTTCCCCCTCCAACGCCGATTCCGGACAAAAAACCGAGAATTGTTCCGATGATCAAAGAAAACGGCAGCGTGTTCAACACAGGTAGCGGATTCCTCCCCATAAAATCAAAACTCCGAGTCCCCGATGAAGCCAATGTGCGGGAATCCGTTCACCGTACTTTCCTGCCAACAGGCCGCCAACCAGGCTGCCGGGGAGGTAGGGAAGGGCATCTGCAAGAGAAACGTTTTCCGTAAGGGAAAATGCAAGAAGGCAGGTCAGACAGATGGGAAGAATCACAGCTACGGATGCCGGAAAGATCCTCTCTTCCTCCATTTGAACAAACGCACTGAGCAACGGAACCAGAACCATGCCCCCGCCGGCACCGAAAAGACCGGAAACGGTTCCCGCACAGGCACCTGCCGCCGCCAAACGGATCCATTTCTCCATAAAAAATCATCTCCCATGGAACTATTGACAGGGAGATGATTTTTTATTCAGATGGAAAACGATTAGTTGCTTCGGCTGCTGAGAACCATATCGCTGCGGATATATTTGCTGTCGCCAACGGTCATGGAAACGCCGGCAATCATGTCGGAGCGCCACTGGCTGTATGCGGAGGAGCGCAGATCCTCGGTGATTTTGTAATTCCGATAGGTGAGGTCACTGTCACTGCTGTAGTACATGACATGGCAGCCATATTCCGTTTCTACAATTCCGGTGTCACCAGGCTTGCGGCTGCTGTCAAAGCACCAGTCATTGAATGCGGTAACCATCTGGCCGGGGTATACATTTTCGTACAGTCCGCCGTTGCTTGCGGAACCGGTGTCCGTGGACTTTTCGGCTGCCAGTGCGGCGAAGCTTTCCTCCGTAGCCTCACCGGACTTCCACTGATCGAGAATCTCCTGAGCAGAGGTCATCGCGGCGGCCTTTTCATCATCAGAGTAGGTGGTGCTGCCATTGCTGTCGGTCGTGCCGCCCTGAAAACGGACCAGAATATGGCGGACATTGGCAAGCGGGAAACGGTTATCGTTCACACCGTCAAAGAGAATTGCGTAGTAGCCGTTGATCGTGGTCGTTTCGGTGCCGTCATCTGCAGTGGAAGTGGAGGTGCTGGCAACATAAGTCTTGTCACCGGACTTCCGGGCGCTGGCTTTGATCCAATCGGCTGCCGCGGAAAGTACACTGGAGGATGCCACATCGGTGTAAGCGGAGCTTGCCGCAGTGGTATCTGCATTTACACTGAGTGCGGCAATCGCGGCATCCAGATCTTCCACGGAGGTAATCTCATCAGAGACAAGAGATGCGGCGGCCTCTTCGGCGGCTGCCTGAGCTGCGGCATTCTCAGCGTCGGTGTAGGTGGTCTTGCCATCCGCATCGGTGGTGCCGCCGGTCAGGAATTTGCTGACGGCGAGATAATAAAGGTGATAGGAATAATTGTTGTATACAGTGGGATCCTCAGCGTCTTTGGCAGAGATTTCATCCTCTGTAAAGTTCAGACCGGAACGGTAGTTGTCCTCATAGGAACCGGCCAGTGCGTTCATGGTATAGTAAGCGGCATAGCTTTCCTTCGCAGCGCCGTTGCCGTACAGAGCCTTCAGGTATGCATCGGTGCTGGAGAAGCCGTAAATCTTAGCATAGGAATCCAGATTCGTCAGATAGGTATTGACTTGATCCTGCGTTTCCTGCGGCAGTGTATAGCCCGCGGCGTTGGCCGCATCCACTGCCGCATAAGCTTCCTGCGCGGAGTTCTGCGCGGAGGCGAGGAAGTCATCAGCCCAGGTTTTACCGGTTTCTTCATCGGTAACCTGTTCATTCAGAGGCTTGGTGGGGTCAAGGCCGAAAATGGAGGCATAGCTGCCATACTGGGAATAGAACTGGTTGACGGAGTCAACAAAGAAATAGTTCATTTCCACATTGTTGATCTTGTGATCGCCTACCGTCAGAGCTACGGTTTTCTTTTCCCGGGCGCCACTGATGGTGATGGACTGGCGAATGCCGATCCATACTGCCGCCGCAATCATTACTGCCAGAACCACACAAAAGGCAACAGTATAGATGTGGACTTTTTTCGCTTCCTTCTTTTCGGAAAGCTGCTTTTCTGTAAGCTTTGCTGCATTTTCCTCTGCACGAAGCTTCTTCTTGCTGGATGCACTCATGGTATCATTTCCTCTCAATAGTTCCTTGGTCGTATCGATATGTTTCCGGAAAAACCAAAAACAATGCATAGACTCAGGTATTATAGCGTATTTGTCCGTTGGTTTCAAGTGGAAATAGAAAATTAGCAGGAAAAACAAAAAAGTTTACAAACAAAAACAGGACAAAGTACACATTCAATCATCGAAATGTGTTGCCTGCCATAAAATAGCATAAAACAAAAAGCATGGGGACCGAAGTCCCCATGCCGTACCCGCTTTAGCCGTACACACCCAATTATGACCTGCACGAAAAGGCAGGTGGGATGCCGCTCCCGGCTTTCGCTGCTCCCAGCGTCCACCCAACGTCAGAGCGAGGGCGGGAGGTCTGCAATCCGGTCGGGAAGTCTAACGTCCCAATTCAAAAATGTGGGTCCAAAAGGATGCGCCACGCACCAAGCAGGCAGAATCAATTACTCAGAATCCGTTTCCTCATAGAGTTCATCCATGATCATCCGGTAAACGGTTTCCAGTTCCTGATCGTCTTCAATTGGAAGCAGAAGCGGCTCACCGTCCTCTTCTGCGGATTTCAGAATGCTGACATTCAGATTTTCTCCGGTATCGCTGTCTTCTGCCGGTATCACGGCAAGATAAGTGAAGCCGTTGTACTCCAGCGAGCTGAGTACCTCCAGTTCATATTCCTTTCCGCTGTCATCGGTGACAGTCAGAAAATCGGAACCGTATTCGTTCTCCATGGTCAGCCTCCTGCTTCCTTGGGTTGGCTATATTCTAACCCGATAAGGCCATAAAATCAAGAGGCATTTTTCTGCGAGACCATTTTCGCAAATTTGCGTGAACCGGATTTCCGTTACGACAGAAAGTCTTCCAGAAGCCGGGACAGTTCTTCCGCGGATCTTACCGGGATTCCTTCCGTAAGGCTTTTCTGGTCCGCAGCCGGGAGCATGGCCGCGAAAAGCGGATAGATTTCGACAGGCTGTCCGTCGGATTCTGCTATCAGAGCAAGTTTCCCTTTGCAGATTCCCAGAATCAGACCGGCAAATATAAGAAGTGTGCAGATTTTTGATAGTTTTTTCATATTTTGTTCCTCAAAATTCTTTTGAATAGTGTTCCCCGGTTTTTATGGTTTATTAATAAATTAGGTCTTTCGTTTTTGGTAAGAATATGCTATAATCCTAGGCATGGCAGTATGTCATCATGCAGATTTTATGGATACACAGAGCCTACCCCCATGTTTCCGGGGACTCGGAGGTAATAATATGGCAAATGAAAAGAAGAACAGAAAGCGGGTAAAAAAGCCCAGACAGCAATGGGATCCGCATTGGCTGATCAAACTGCTGTATACTTTGTTCTCTACGGCCCTTTCCGTTTTTAAAATCGCTCTTGGTGCGGCACTTACGGTGGCATTGATCGTTGTGATCTGCGGTGTGGTATTTGTAGGCGCACTGGGGGTATACCTTCAGGACGATATTCTTCCGGAGGCGGCCGACTGGTCCATTGACGGCTATGATATGGACGAGACCTCTTTCATTTATTATGTGGATGACGGCGGAAATATTCAGCTTTTGCAGCAGATTTATACGACGACAGACCGTCAGCCCACAACGCTGGATGAAATTCCGCAGGATCTGATCAATGCTACGGTTGCCATTGAAGACAAGCGGTTCTATGAGCATCAGGGCGTAGACTGGATTACGACTATCAAGGCTTGCGCCAATATGTTTTTTGGCGGCGACTCCCAGTTCGGCGGATCGACCATTACCCAGCAGCTTGTGAAGAACGTGACCGAAGAAAAGAGCATTACGGTTCAGCGAAAGGTCATGGAGATTTTCCGTGCCCAGATTTTTGAGCGGGAATATGATAAGGACCTGATCATGGAGCGCTACCTGAACCAGATTTATCTGGGGAAAGGCTGTTTTGGCGTCAAGAGCGCAGCTGCTGCCTACTTCGGTAAGGAACTTCAGGATCTGACGACTGCAGAGTGCGCAAGCCTGATCAGTATTACCAACAACCCGTCCCTGTTTAATCCGTATTCTACCAGTGTTTACAAGTACAAGGGTGAAGAGCGGGACGGTGCGGGCAGAAACCGATACCGACAGTTGAACGTCCTGAACGAAATGAAGGAGCAGGGGTACCTGACGCAGGAACAGTACGAGGAAGCGGTCAATCAGGAGATGGTGTTTAAAGACGGCATCTCCGATGAGGATCGCTGGGCGACCTGTGAAACCTGCGGTTACAGCGGAACGGCGTCTACATTTAACAAGGAAGGCAACAGTTATTACTGTCCCCAGTGCGGCAGCAAAACTGCGGTGACCGTCAGTGCTTCTCAGCATGTCTATTCCTGGTTTGTGGATGCGGTCATTATTGATGTGGCTTCGGATTTGGCAGCCCGGGACGGACTGAATTGGGACGAGATGGGCGAGGAGGTTCGGAATACCTATCTGGAGCAGATCCAGAAGGGCGGCTACCATATTTATACCACGTTGGATATGGATGTGCAGAATCAGGTGGACAAGATCTATACGGACCTGAATGAGATTCCCACTACCCGCAGCACCCAGCAGCTGCAGTCCGCGATTGTCGTTGTGGATAATTCTACGGGTGATATTGTGGCGCTGTCCGGCGGTGTCGGAGAAAAGACGGACTTCTTTGCCTATAACAAGGCAACCCAGGCAAAGCTTCAGACCGGCTCCTCTATGAAGCCCATTTCCGTATATGCACCTGCTTTTGAGTCCGGGAAGGTCAGCCCTGCAACAGTGATTCAGGATCTGCCTTACAGTTATCCCAACGGACCGTTCCCCAGAAATGATAACCGGGTATACAGCTATTCCCGGACCATTCTCAGCGGTATTGTTCGCTCGGTCAACACGATCTCTGTTGGAACACTGGAAGTAAACGGCGCCCAGTACGGCTATGACTTTGCCAAGAATAAATTTCATCTGAGTTATCTGACGGACAGCTATAAAACCTCTAACGGGCAATCCCTGTCTGACGTGGCACAGTCGCCTCTGGCACTGGGCGCACTTACGGTTGGTGCAACCGTCCGGCAAATGGCGGCGGCTTACGCCACCTTCCCCAATGATGGCGTTTACCGGGAAGCCCGGACTTATACGAAGGTATATAATAATCAGGGGAAGCTGGTTCTGGACAATGAGCAGCAGTCCGAGCAGATTCTCAGCGAAAAAACGGTCAATTATATCAACTATTGCCTGTATCAGGCGGTACAGGAGGGCACTGGCACGCCTGCCCAGATCCGGGGACAGAATGTGGCCGGAAAAACCGGTACGACCTCCAGCAATAAGGATCGCTGGTTCTGCGGCTACACGAAGTATTATACTGCGGCGGTATGGTGTGGCTATAATCAGCCTGAAAAGATCGTTCTGACCGGTGTTACTACCAACCCCGCTGCCCGACTGTGGAAGAAGGTCATGGAACCCATCCACGAAGGACTGAACCGTGCCGCTCTCTATGACGGAAGCGGATTCCGGAGTGTGACTGTCTGCCTGGACTCCGGAAAACTGGCAACTGAGGCCTGCCGCGCGGATGCCCGGGGAATCGGTCGGACAGATACTGCGCCCTGCTATCCGGAGGATGCGCCCACCGAATACTGCGATAAGCACGTGATGGTGGAGTACTGCGTGACCGGCGGCGGTGTGGCAACGGAATACTGTGCCCTGTTCCCGGATGTTCAGTTGGATTCCCGCGCACTTGTGCGGATGACTCCGGATGAGGTCCAGAAGATTGTGGATGCCATGAATGTTGGACTGAACGCAGAGTTTTATAATGACGGATACGTTTATTTTGTGGATAAGGACGGCGATCCGCTTCCCTGGAATGGCTTCCGCGGCAATCTGAATCAGAGCTCCAACGCACCTTATTTGGAGTGCCCGGTTCATACGAAAGAAGCGTGGGAGGCCTATCAGGCTACGGTGGAGCCTACCGGGCCTGAGACGGATCCCACTGTCCCCTGGGACGGAATTACGGATCCTACGGGAGGGCCCGGCGGAGACAGTGGGCTGTGGAACGGCTGAGAGATAAGATAGAAGAAAGAGGAAATTCGTATGCTTTGGATTTCAGATCAATGGAAGGATTATGAGGTCCTGGATGCCTCTGATGGGGAGCGGCTGGAACGATGGGGAGACTATATTCTTGTTCGTCCGGATCCGCAGGTAATCTGGTCCACACCCCATGCTGCACCGCAGTGGAAGCAGTATGACGCAAAATATATTCGCTCCAGCACCGGCGGAGGAAGATGGTCAGATCATGAACTGCCTCCTTTCTGGAAGATCGGCTACGGTGGTTATCTGACCTTTCAGGTCAAACCCATGAACTTCAAGCACACGGGTGTGTTTCCGGAACAGGCGGCTAACTGGGATTTTATCCGACAGAAGGTGGCCGATGCGCACCGTCCGGTTCGGATCCTGAATCTGTTTGCTTATTCCGGCGGAGCAACCCTTGCGGCTGCTGCCGGAGGTGCGGAGGTATACCATGTAGACGCGGCAAAAGGAATGGTAGCCTGGGCGAAAGAAAACGCTCAGATTTCCGGACTCGGTGAGAAACCGATCCACTGGATCGTGGATGACTGCGCAAAATTCATTCAGCGGGAAATTCGCCGCGGCAGACGCTATGACGGAATTATTATGGATCCGCCCAGCTATGGCCGCGGCCCCGGCGGAGAGATCTGGAAGATGGAAACCAGTTTTTATCCATTCCTGCAGGAGACGGTAAAATTGCTTTCCGATAACCCGCTTTTTGTGATTATCAATTCCTACACGACCGGACTGGCGCCCTCCGCTGTCAGCTATTGTGCTGATACGGTATATGCCTCCCGGTTTGGCGGGAGAACCATGGCAGGGGAGCTGGGACTTCCTGTCAGACAGAGCGGACTGATCCTGCCCTGTGGTGCGGCAGGGCGTTGGACTCCGGGTGGGGAGGATTCAGCTTGGAAGAAATGATTTCCGCGGAGCATCTCTGCTTTGCTTATCCGGGACTGGATAATACTCCCGGTGTTACGGTATTTGAGGACTTGGATCTGCAGATAGAGGCGGGCAGCTTTGTGGCTGTGCTTGGCACTAACGGCTGCGGAAAATCGACCCTTGCAAAGCATTTTAACGCCATCTTACTTCCGACAGGCGGAAAGCTCTATGTCTGCGGCATGGATACGTCTGCGGAGGACCGCCTGATGGCGATTCGCCGCACGGTCGGAATGGTTTTTCAGAATCCGGACAACCAGATCGTTGCGAATGTGGTGGAAGAGGATGTGGCTTTCGGACCGGAAAATCTTGGAATTGCCAGTCCGGAAATTCGCCGAAGGGTGGATCAGGCGCTGCATCAGGTCGGCATGTATGAATACCGGGAGCATGCGCCGCATCTGCTTTCCGGTGGACAGAAGCAGCGAGTTGCCATTGCCGGAATCCTTGCGATGGAGCCTCAATGCATTGTTCTGGATGAGCCGACAGCCATGCTGGACCCCAGGGGAAGACAGGATGTGATGGATACCGTCCAAAAGCTGAATCGGGAAAAGAAAATTACCATCGTCCTCATTACGCATCATATGGAAGAAGCTGCTCAGGCGCAGCGTGTGATTGTTCTGGACAAGGGAAAAATTGCGGCTGACGGAACACCCCGGGAGGTGTTTTGCCAGACAGAGCTGCTGCATAGGATAGGACTTGCGGCTCCGGATACCGTGGAGCTGTGTTATGCGCTGAATCAAAAAGGCGCGGGACTGCCGCTGGATGCCATCGGCCCCGAAGAATGCGCACAGGCACTTTACAGCTGGGTAAAGGCCTGATCCGCTGGAGGAATGAAATTGGAACCGATTCTTGAGGTCAGAAATATATGCTACACATACAGTGCCGGAACGCCGTTTGAGCATCGGGCACTGGAAAACGTATCCTTTCGCCTGAGCCGGGGTGAATTTCTGGGGGTGATCGGACACACGGGTTCCGGAAAATCCACACTGATGCAGCAGATGAACGGTTTGCTGAAGCCAACCTCCGGGCAGGTGCTTCTGGACGGAACGGACATCTGGTCTGATAAAAAGTTTACAAGGCAGGCTCGCTTTCGGGTTGGACTGGTGTTTCAGTATCCGGAGTACCAGCTGTTTGAGGAAACGGTTTATCAGGACATTGCGTACGGGCCCAAAAATATGGGATTGGATGAAAAGGAAATTGACCGCCGGGTAAAAAGTGTTGCGGAGTTGGTGGGAATTTCTGAAAGTCAGTTAAAGTCGTCGCCTTTTGATTTGTCCGGCGGTCAGAAGCGTCGGGCTGCCATTGCGGGTGTGATGGCAATGGAGCCCGAGGTGCTGATCCTTGACGAGCCAACGGCGGGGCTGGACCCGATTGGGAGAAAAGAGATTCTGGATCAGATTCAGCGCTACCGGGACACCCATAATGCTGCCATTGTCATGGTCAGCCACTCCATGGAGGATGTGGCCCGGATCGACTTCTGGTGCTTTGCGGTTCCAGACTGGTGATGGATGGAACTCCCGCTGAGATTTTTACCCATGCACAGGAGCTTGTGGAGATGGGACTGAGCATTCCTGCCGTTACGCAGGTCTTTTTGCGGCTGCAGAAACTGGGACTGGATGTTCCCAGCGTTTATACCCTTGAGCAGGCGGAAAAGGTTCTGCTGGAACTGAAGGAGGGGCGGCACCATGCTTAAAGACATTACCCTCGGTCAGTATTTCCCCGGAACTTCCATAGTTCACCGGTTGGATCCCAGAACCAAGCTGGTTATGACCGTGCTCTATATTGTTGCGCTTTTCCTTGCTGGAAACTGGGTCTCCTATGGGCTGATGCTGCTTTTTCTACTGGTCTGCATTAAAATTTCAAAGATTCCGTTTAAGGCAATTGTTCGGGGAATGAAGCCGCTGGTCATCATTGTGATCTTTACCGGGATCCTGAACCTGTTTTATACCGATGGGGGAAAGGTCATTCTCTCCATATGGAAGCTGACCATTACAACGGCAGGTGTGGTTCGCGCGATTTTTATGGTGGGCAGAATTCTGATGCTGGTTTCCGGCACCTTTCTCCTGACCTATACGACGTCCCCCATCAGCCTGACGGATGGCTTGGAGAGCCTGATGAATCCCCTGAAAAAACTCCATGTTCCCGTCCACGAGCTTGCCATGATGATGTGCATTGCACTGCGTTTTATTCCTACGCTGATTGAGGAAACCGATAAGATCATGAGTGCGCAGAAGGCCAGAGGTGCGGATTTTGAAAGCGGAAGTGTTCTGAATCGGGCAAAAGCGCTGATTCCGATTCTGGTGCCCCTGTTTGTCAGTGCGTTTCGCCGTGCGGATGAACTGGCAACTGCCATGGAATGCCGTTGCTATCAGGGCGGCGAGGGAAGGACCAAGATGAAGCTTCTGCGGTATCATCGCAACGATTTCCTTGCATTGGGAACCGGCGCATGTCTGATTGCGGTCATCTCCTGCCTGAAATATCTGGGACTGTGAGGCTGCCATGCGGAATATTGCGCTTTTTTTGAGGTATCTTGGGACAAACTATCATGGATGGCAGGTGCAGAAAGACCTGCCTACCGTGGCAGCTGCGGTAGAAAAGGCAGCTGCCATGGTGGTTGGGCACAACGTTCATGTGACGGGCTGCGGGCGGACAGATGCCGGAGTTCATGCCCGCTGCTATGTGGCAAACTTCCGGACGGAATCTACAATTCCGGCAGAACGCCTGCCCTATGCGCTCAATACCCACCTGCCTTGCGATATTGTCGTGACCCGGGCTTTTGATGTATCTGAGGGATTTAACGCCATCGGTTCCTGCGTCCGCAAGGAGTATACCTACCTGATTTACAATTCCCGGCTGAAAGATCCGTTTTACGTAAATCGCGCATGGTTTTACCCCCGCCATCTGGATGAGACGATCATGCAGGCAGCGGCGGACAGCTTTGTGGGTACGCACGATTTTGCGGCAGTGCGCAGCGTAGGAACGGATGTCAAGTCTACTGTGCGTACCGTATATGATTACCGTGTAGAGCGCCGGGGGGATCTGATTCTTCTGCGGGTATGCGCAAACGGATTCCTGTATAATATGGCACGGGCTATGGCCGGAACCGTGGTGTATGCCGCAGAGGGGAAAATTGCACCGAATGAAATCGGGGCGATTCTGGACAGCGGTAACCGAACGGCTGCCGGACCGACCGTTCCGGCGGGGGGGCTGTATATGACGCACTTGTGGTATGACAACGGGGCGGAATGTTTTGAGTGCGTGGGTGACGAACCCTGTTAATAATTTGTTTTTCCTTTTTTCAAAGAACTGTGCTATACTTCAAAAAAAGGAAAGGTTCCTTCGCGTAAGGAGTGTGAAATCATGCAGCCAAAAATGTGCACCAAGTGCAAAAAGAATGTCGCCGTCGTCTTTATTACCAAGGTGGAAAACGGCGTTACCATGAATGAGGGATATTGCCTGAAATGCGCAAGAAGTCTGGGAATCCCCCAGATCGATCAGGCAGTCAGGCAAATGGGAATTTCCGAGGAAGATCTGGATATGCTCAGCGATGAAATGAGCAGCATGTTCGGACAGAGGGAAAATAATGGGGAAGAAGATGGCGATGAAATCGACAGCCAGACCGCAACCTTCCCGCTGCTAAATCAGATGTTTGGCAATTCCGGCGGGGCGAAGCCTGCGCCCAAACAGCAGGAGGCACAGGAGGAAGATCCGAAGAAGAAAAAGAATCGGCATCATAAATTCCTGGACAGCTACTGTATGGACCTGACAGCCCGGGCACGCAGCGGAAAGCTGGACAAGGTGATCGGACGGGATGTGGAGACCGAGCGGGTTATTCAGATCCTGAACCGGCGTCAGAAGAATAACCCCTGTCTGATCGGAGAACCCGGCGTTGGTAAGACTGCTATTGCGGAGGGACTTGCCCAGCGGATTGCCGCGGGGGATGTCCCCTATAAGCTGCGGGACAAAGAGGTTTTTCTGCTGGATCTGACTTCTCTGGTAGCGGGTACGCAGTTCCGCGGTCAGTTTGAAAGCCGGATGAAGAGCCTGATCTCGGAGATCAGGGAGTGCGGAAATATTATCCTTGTGATTGATGAGGTTCACAATCTGGTCGGCGCGGGAGATGCCGAGGGAAGTATGAATGCAGCAAATATCCTGAAACCGCCGCTTTCCCGGGGAGAAATTCAGGTTATCGGTGCAACCACATTCAATGAGTATCGTAAATATATCGAAAAAGATGCTGCGTTGGAGCGCCGTTTTCAGCCGGTAAATGTGGCAGAGCCTACCATTGAGGAAGCTGTGCAAATCATACAGGGCATTGCAAAAAACTACGCAGAGTTCCACGGTGTCAGCATTTCTCCGGAGATTGCGCGGCAATGTGTGATTCTTTCCGAGCGGTATATTACCGACCGGTTTCTGCCGGATAAGGCAATCGATTTGCTGGATGAAGCCTGCAGTGATGTAAATCTCCGATGCAAGGAGATTTCTCAGCTTGCGGAGCTGAAAAAAGAGCGGGACGATTATGAGCTGGAGCTTCGTATGCTCAATGAGGATGCGGAGAATCAGAACTTTGAACGTCTTGCTCTGATTCGCAGCAAGCTTTGTCAGCTGGCTGAACAAATCGAAAAGTTGGAAGCTCTCCCCAAGCCTGCCGTGACGATGGAAAACCTTGCAAGGATCATCGAAATGTGGACAAAGATTCCGGCTTCCAAAATCAAGGCACAGGAGTATCAGCAACTGCGGCAGCTGGAGGATCGGCTGAAAACCCACATTGTGGGGCAGGATGAGGCTGTGGAAGCGGTGGCAAAGGCAATTCGCCGGAATCGTGTGGGGATTTCTCCCAAGAAGCGCCCGGTCTCTTTTATCTTTGCCGGTCCTACCGGTGTTGGCAAGACCGAGCTTGTAAAATGTCTTGCAAATGACCTGTTTGACAGTGTGGACAGCCTTGTACGTCTGGATATGTCGGAATACATGGAAAAGCATACTGTTTCCAAGCTGATTGGCTCGCCTCCCGGCTATGTGGGCTATGACGAGGCGGGGCAGCTTACGGAGACCATTCGCCGGAAGCCTTACAGCGTGGTTCTTTTTGACGAGATTGAAAAGGCGCACCCGGATGTGATGAACATTCTTCTTCAGGTGCTGGATGACGGACGGATCACCGATGCCCAGGGTAGAACGGTCAATTTTGAAAATACCATTATTGTCATGACCTCCAATGCCGGTTCTGAGGGCGGAGTCAGCGCCATGGGCTTTGGAAGAACCGACAACGATCAGGTCAGAGAAAAGACCATGAAGGCCCTCCACAGCTTCCTGCGTCCGGAATTTCTGAACCGGGTGGATGAGATCATCACCTTCCGCCATCTGGATAAGGCGGATTTCCGGAAAATCGCGGATATTATGCTGCGCGAACTGCAAGTCAGTCTTGCGGAGCGGGGACTCTCCCTGAGCTGGGAGCCTGATGTAGAAGAAAAGCTGGTAAGCGATGCGTTTTCTACCGAGTACGGCGCCAGAAATCTCCGCCGCACTATCCAGCGCCAGTTGGAGGATCCCGTCAGCGAGGCAATTATCGACAGTTTTGAAACGCCTATTTCGGCGATTCATGCGGTCCTGACAGACGGAAAAATTACACTGGATATTCACTGAAAAAGCGGCTGCCTCTTGCTGAGGCAGCCGCTTTTTCAGAAATCCATATCCAGCTTATTATTCAGGGTATCGGAAACCTTCCATGCCACGTCTTCAACTTTGTTAGCCGCTTTGGCGGCAAGCTTTCGGGTAGGATTGGAACGGGGCATCATGAGTACGGCCACGGCTCCGGCAGCTGCGCCGAGTCCTGCAGTAATTGCCCATCCTTTGATTGTCATCTTTGTTTCCTCCTTCAAAAACATGATTCAAGGGAACCTTCCCCGTTTTAGTATGCCCCTTCCGAAAAAAACAAATCCGGAAGAATTTTGTCTTTTCAGAATGAAAAAACTATGTTATGATATAAAAAAGTTTCCGCGAAAGGGGACGGAAGTCATGTCAATCGATCGGTTACAGGAAAAAATACGGAAGGAAAAGAATGTCCTGATGATAGATATGACATTATGCGCATCCGATCTGCCGCCTGCTGTGGAAAACGGTGCAGGCAGCCGGACAGAAAAATTGGAACGATTTGGAAAAGAATTGCTGAGCGGTTTGAAGGGAATGGTCCCGGCAATTCGCTTTCGAATGTCTCTTTTTGCGCTGATGGGTGCGGATGGACTTGATCTGCTTCGGGAGCTGTTGAAAACAGCGGCTGCCATGAAGTTTTATACAGTGATTGATCTGCCGCTGTTGCTATCTGCACAGGATGCTGTCATTGCAGCGGAAAGCGTGTTCGGCGAAGGCGGACAGTACGCCTGCGATGGTGCGGTCGTTTCCGCTTATCCCGGAACGGATGTGTTAAAGCCGTTTCTCCCTTACTGCGTGGAAGGAAAAAAAGATTTGTTTCTTTTGATCCGTTCTTCCAATCGGTCTGCATCCGAGATGCAGGATCTTCTGACCGGATCCCGCCAGGTGCATGCGGTAGGGGCGGAGCTGGCAGAAAGGCTGGGTACGGACTGCGTGGGACGTTCCGGTTTTTCCAGAGTGGGAATTCTTGCTTCCGCATGCGCACCGGAGAGCCTGCGGACCCTGAGAGCCCGCTATCCAAACATGTTTATCCTTGCTGACGGCATGGATTATCCTTCCGGAAACGGGCGTGGCGCGTCCGGCTGTATGGATCGACTGGGACATGGCGGTGCGGTATGCGCAGGTACTCTGATAACCGAAAGCTGGAAGCAAAGCGGGGACGAAGACTATGTTCAGGCTGCGCAGAACACAGTGAACAGAATCAACAAGAACCTTCTGCGCTACTTTAATATTCTGTAATTTGCAAAATCTCTGTGTTAAGGCAGCACCGCGCAATTCGGCAAGAAGTCTCAGACAGGGTTTTTGTCCCAATTCAAAGTTTGGGAAACGAAGGAATACTGTATGTATTTCTCGTTTTTCAAACTGAAGAAGTGGGGCAAAAAGACGGCGGAGACTCGCAGACGCAATTGTGCGGTGTTGCCTTAAGTGCTCGCAGCATGTGTGTGGGGCTGACGCAGAGATTTTCTATGTAGCCGGGAAAACCCGGCTGCTATCTCCCCTTGCCGGAAGACTGCCGATCCTTGTCGGTTCCGGAATCGGGCATGCGGCTGCGGGGAGCTGCACTCTTCGTGTCGGTGGTGCTTTCTGTGCCATCAGAAGCATTCGTGCCGCTGCTGGACTCCAGAGGACCGTTCCCACGATCTACGGTTTCCTGTGTGGAAGGAGCTTCGGTCGTTGCCGTGGACGGTACGGTAGCGGTGGTCGCTACGGTTGTGGGGGACGTGGTTGTGGACGGAGTATCGTATCCGTTTCCTCTGTTCCGGCAGCCTGCACTTACAAGCGCGATCAACAGAAACAGTACAGCCAGAATATAGCGCTTTTTCATTGTCTTACCTCCATCGTTTTTGGCTTCGGCTCTATTATTTCCCGGAACTATGGGTTTACGCTGGTAAATATCTCCACAATGTTCCGATAAAAATGTATCGGAAACATGTTTTTACCCATTGCTATTTTGCGGTTCTGCGTGTATAATGTTCTTTGAGAAAACCAAACAAAAAAGGAGAAATCTGCCCAATGAAGAAACTCGTTGTAAAAAAGGACGGTCAGTGCATGGCCTGTCTGGAATGTGTCCGGGCATGCTCACAGGCATTCTATAAGGAGTTCCATCAGGACTATAGCTGTATTCGGATTGTGGCAAAGGGGAACGGTGCCAAGCCCAATACCTGCATTCAGTGCGGCAAGTGCATGCGTACCTGTGAACATGAAGCAATTACGCAGAATCCAAAAACCGGAGTGTACATGATCAATAAGAAAAAGTGTGTCGGCTGCGGGAAGTGTGTGGAAGCGTGCCCCATGAAGGTTATGGTTCTGAAGCCGGAAAATCCTGCATCCAAGTGTATTGCCTGCGGTATCTGCGTAAAGGCATGCCCCATGGAAATTCTGGAAGTCGTGGAAAAATAAATTTCATATTTCGTATAAGAAACCGGAAAACAAGCTTGTTTTCCGGTTTCTTATGCGAAAATTAAACTTTTTCCGATTGTATTTTCTTTTCAGGAATGCTATAATAGCGCTCAGTCCGGTTTCCGAAAAGAAAAATACGGAGGAATATCATGGAAAAAGAGACCTGTAAAAATAAAACCAGAAAGTGTGGAAAGACACTGATTGTCATTTTCGCGGCAGTGGCCGCTGCCGCTGTGATTGCGGCCGGAGCGGCGTACCTGTATCTGCACTCCATGCTTGGACGGATTCGCCGTCCCGGTGATGTGCCGACCGGTGGAGAAACCACAAATGTAGAGGAACTGATTGGGAACCTTCCGGAGGAAGAACCAACTGAAATAACCGTTCCACCCACAACGGAGGAAACGGTGCCCACCGAACCAGACTATGGTACGACAGGAAAAATCGTTAATATTATGGCCGTTGGGCAGGACAGTCGGGAGGGAGAGAATCATAAGCTTTCCGACACGATCATCCTTTTTACGCTGAACAAGGAAACGAAAACTCTGACGCTGTCCTCTTTTATGCGGGATATGTACGTAAAACTTCCCAACATGTGGGGACATAAGTGTGGACACAACCGAATCAATACTGCCTACGCCCTCGGATATGCGTGGAAAGGAGATCTGGGTGCCATGCAAATGCTGGATCAGCTTCTTCTGGAACAGTTCGGTGTGGAAGTCGATTACAATATTGAAATCGGACTGGAAGCATTTGAAACCATTATTGACAAGCTCGGCGGCGTTGACATTACTTTGACGGCGGATGAGGCAAAATATCTGACGGAGATTCCGGAGAGTTATCGGAACTACGCCGACTGTACCGAGGGCCTGAACCACCTGAACGGAATGGCGGCGCAGTTTTATGTGCGTATGCGTCACGCAAACGCGGCAGATAATGATTTCAACAGAACTGCCCGTCAGCGGGAATTGATCAATCAGGTGGTAGAGAAATGTAGAGGCATGAACGCGCTGGAGCTCCACGGACTGCTGACGGAACTGCTTCCCTATGTTCTGACAGATATGACAGATGCGGATGTTTTGACCTGTGCGGCGGAGCTGCTGCCGTATGTGAAGAATTTGACCATAGAAAGCCAGCAGATCCCGGCACCGGGAACTTACAGCGGCAAAGTAATTGAGATCTATGATATTCCCTCTGCGGTTCTGATTCCGGACATCCAGAAGAACCGAAAGATTCTGATGGAAATCTGCGAAGAGGGATAACCGCAGAAACAGGAGGGGGATTCCTTATGGGACGAAAAAATACGCAGGCGGAACAGGAAAGCAGACAGCGTCCACGCCGGGGCTGTTTGGGAAGGTTACTCATGTTTCTGATTGTTCTGGAAGGAATTTTGCTGGCAATTGGAATCGGTGCTTTCTTTGGCGTGAACGCACTGTATGACAAAGTTCCCCAGATTCAGAATGAGACGGCGGAACTCCTTGATAATCTGGAGCAGTGGGGAAAGAAGATTCTGAAGAAAGACGACGGAATCATTAACATTCTTCTGATCGGGCAGGATATGCGGGAAGAAGAGAATCATAAGCTATCCGATGCCATGATTCTTTGTTCCTTTGACAAAAATAGATCGACGCTGACCATGTGCTCGCTGATGCGGGATATGTATGTTCAGCTCCCGGACTATGCAGGCCATACAGGTGGAATGAACCGAATCAATGCGGCGTATGCGCTGGGATATCAGTGGAGTGGGGAATACGGCGGAATGGAAATGCTGGACAAGCTGATTCAGGAGCAGTTCGGCGTGGAAGTAGACTGCAACGTGGAATTCAGCTTTGATTCCTTCGTTGAGGTCGTGGATGCGCTGGGCGGTGTGGAAATCGACCTGACCGGAGAAGAAGCGGCGTTCCTGAATGGGCAGCCTCAGCTTCGCGGAAATCTCACGGAGGGCTCTAACCTGCTGAACGGGGAAACGGCGCTCGCATATGCCCGGACGCGGCATTCCAGTGCCACCGACAGCGATTTTTCCCGGACAGGGCGGCAAAGAAATCTGATTTCCGCTGTGTTTCAAAAATGCCGTGGGATGGGAGCGCTGGAGTTGGGAAAACTGGCAGAACAGCTTCTCCCGCTGATCCGCACGGACATGACAAAAGGACAGATGGTCAGCATTGCGGTAAAGCTGCTGCCGGTGCTTCGGAGTCTGGAATTAAAAAGCATGCAAATTCCCGCCCCCGGCACTTATGAAAATGCAAGAGTGGAAATTGGCGGCGTCGGTGCGGCGGTTCTGATTCCCGATATGGAAGAAAATCGCCGGATCCTGACAGAAATCTGTGAAGGAAACTGAGTATGTGTTTCACGGGATATCTGGCGGCTGCGTGTATATTTTTTCTGATCATCGATATTCTGGTATTTCAGAAAGGAAAGGAGAAGAAAAACTTACTTCCCTTTGCGTGGATTAGGGGGATCCTGTTTGCGGGAATTATGCTTTGGCATATATCTGGATAACATTTCACATGTAAAAAGCCCATCGGCTCTGCTGCAATGCGGGGACGGTGGGCTTCCGTTTTGAAATGTGGGAACAGAATATGCCATGCGCCCATGCCATCGGCTGTACGGGATAATTTTCGTGTAAGGAGTATTTGCATATTCTCTGCGGATATGCTATACTGTAACCAATCGAACACCCGGAGGCGTTTATGAAGGAACTTACGGATTTTCAGAGGAAAGTGGCAGAGTTTTGTCCCAATATACGTCTGCAAAACAATGAACCGATGGCAAAGCATACCTCTTTCCGAATCGGCGGAGAAGCGGAGGTCATGGCGTTTCCATGCAGCATAGCCGAAATTTCGCAGCTGCTGAAAGTGTCCCGTTTATTGGACAGAATCCCTGCTATACTGGGTGCAGGAACCAACGTACTGGCTCCGGATGAAGGAATTTCCGGGCTGGTGATTTGCCTGAAGGACGGCATGGATGGAATGGAACGGCTGCGCGGAAATGCCATTCGGGTAGGGGCGGGTGTCACCATGACAAGGGCAGCCATGTTTGCTGCAAAGCAGGGGCTTTCCGGATTGGAATTTGCCCACGGAATCCCGGGCACTGTTGGCGGAGGCGTGTATATGAACGCCGGTGCCTATGGCGGCGAGATCAGCGATATCTGCAAAGGTGTCCGCGTTATGGACATGGAAGGGAATCTCCATGATTTTACCCGTGACGAGATGGACTTTTCTTATCGGCACAGCCGGTTGGAAGCGATGCCGGGAATTGTTCTGGATGCCGTATTTGCGTTGATGCCCATGGAAACGGATCAGATCATGGCAAAAATGAAGGAACTCATGGCAAAACGTTCCGCATCTCAGCCACTGGATCTGCCGTCTGCGGGCTCTGCATTCAAACGTCCGGTTGGGGGATATGCTGCTGCGCTGATTGAGAGTGCGGGGTTGAAAGGGTTTCAGGTAGGCGGTGCGGCAATCTCTCAAAAACACGCAGGATTTGTGGTCAATTTGGGCGGCGCAACAGCACATGATGTTGAGATGCTGCTTGCTCAGGTTTCTGAGCGTGTCTATGAAAAGTCCGGTATCCGACTGGAACCGGAGATTCGGGTCTGGAGTGTACCGAAGAAGGGAGCGGTTTAGGTGGCATCATTTTCGTCCTCGGCAAAGGCTGAGGTGTGCCGGGATTTTCCGCCGGATGCGATTTCTGCTTTGGCGGAATGCTTTGGGTGCCTGCTATTCGGAAACAGTTTTCGGTTTGACGGCATCAAGCTGATTACCGAGAGCAGAGAATTTGCAAAAATGCTCCCAAGACTTTTCCGGAGGGCATTTGGCTTCGGATTTGATCAGCAGCCGGAGGATGATGAAGGCGGAAAGTTGGTTTTCCAGATCACTGATTCAAAGAAACTGCATGCAATCATGGAGAGCTATGGTTTTTCGTTATCGGATACGCTGTCTTTGCATATCAATCTTCCGGTAGTTGAAGAGGAGAGCAGCAAGGCCTATTTTTTGCGGGGAGCATTTTTGTCCGGCGGCAGCGTTACGGACCCCGGAAAAGGCTACCATCTGGAGCTTACGACCACCCATCAGAGCGTGGCAAGAGAGTGTGATGCGCTGATTCGGGAGGTACTTGGATTTGCTCCCAAAACTGCGGAACGGAGTGGAAGCAGAGTCCTGTATCTGAAACAAAGTGAGAGGATTTCGGATTTCCTGACCTACCTGGGGGCCCCGGTTGCCGCAATGGGCATTATGGAAGCCCGACTTGAAAAGGAACTGAATAACCGGGTCAATCGGTGCTGTAACTGCGATGATGCCAATACTTCAAAGGTGGTAGATGCTGCCCAGCAGCAGCTTGGTGCGATTCGCATACTGCGTCAGGCGGGAATTCTGGAAACACTGCCGCCAAAGCTCCAACTTGCAGCCAGAGCACGGGAGGAAAACCCGGAATCTGCACTGCTGGAACTGGCGGCAATGATGGACCCGCCGATTACCAAGCCTGCCATGAGTCATCGGCTGCGCCGCTTGATGGAGTTGGCAAAGGAGATAGAAAAATGAGCTTTGTACATCTGCATGTGCATACGGAGTACAGTCTGTTGGACGGAGCGTGTCGTATTGACTCCATGATGGAGCGGGTCAGGGAACTGGGACAGACTGCCATTGCCATTACGGATCATGGTGTCATGTATGGCTGCATTGATTTTTATAAGGCTGCCAAGGCGGCGGGAGTCAAACCGATCATTGGTTGTGAGGTTTATGTTGCCCGTCGCCGGATGGAGGATAAAATCCATGGCATTGACCGTGATCCTTACCATCTGGTGCTGCTGTGCAAGAACCGAACCGGATATGAAAATCTGTGCCATCTTGTTTCCACTGCTTTCCAAAAAGGATTTTATGGAAAGCCTCGGGTAGATTTGGAACTTTTGCAGCAATATCACGAAGGATTGATCGCACTTTCTGCCTGTCTCGCTGGTGGAGTCGCCCAATATCTGATGAATGAGGATTATGAAGGTGCAAAGGACTATGCGCTGCGTCTTTCGGAAATTTTCGGAGAAGGCAACTTCTTTCTGGAAATGCAGGACCACGGAATTCAGGAGCAGCTTGCGGTAAATCAGGGGATCCACCGCCTTGCGCGGGAAACGGGGCTGCCGCTCGTGGTGACCAATGATGCCCATTATCTGCGCCGGGAGGATTCCCGGATGCAGGATGTTCTGCTGTGCATTCAGACCGGGAAAACGGTGGACGACCCGAACCGGATGAAGTTCCAGACTGAGGAGTTTTATCTCAAAAGTGAGGAAGAGATGCGGGAACTGTTCCCAAACTCCGAGGAAGCTTTTGAGAACACCGTGAAAATTGCGGACATGTGCAATCTGGACTTTACGTTCCATGAGTACCATCTGCCAGCGTTCCCGGTGCCTGAGGGAATCACCAACGAGGATTATTTCCGGGGCCTCTGCGAAAAGGGCTTTGCCGAGCGGTATCCGGATGCACCCTTGAGCTACCGCCAGCGACTGGAATATGAGATGGGTGTTATCAGTCGGATGGGCTACGTGAACTACTACCTTATTGTCTGGGATTTTATCCACTACGCAAAGGAAAACGGGATCCCGGTAGGGCCGGGACGCGGCTCGGGTGCGGCGTCCATTGTAGCGTACAGTCTGCATATTACCGAAGTGGATCCCATGAAATACAGCCTCATCTTTGAACGGTTCCTAAACCCGGAACGGGTCAGCATGCCGGACTTTGATACGGACTTTTCTCCAGAGCGCCGCGGAGAAGTGATTGCCTACGTAATGCGCAAATACGGCGCAGACCATGTGGCGCAGATTGTGACCTTCGGCACCATGGCGGCACGGGGCGCAATCCGGGATGTAGGGCGTGCCCTGAATTTTTCCTATGCGGAAACCGATGTGGTTGCGAAACTGGTTCCCACCATGCCGCTGCATATTACCCTGAAGGATGCACTGAATATTTCTCCAAAGCTGAAGGAAATGTATGATGGAGATGATAAGGTCAGAAACCTCATTGACACGGCCATGCAGCTGGAAGGAATGCCGCGAAATACTTCAACTCACGCGGCGGGCGTTGTAATCACAGCGAATCCGGTGGAGACCTATGTGCCCCTTTCCCGAAACGATGATACGATCGTGACCCAGTATACCATGACGACCATTGAGGAACTGGGGCTTCTGAAAATGGATTTCCTTGGATTGCGGAATCTGACAGTCATTCAGGATGCCGAGGAGCAGGTCCGCAGATTGATTCCGGATTTTGCCATTGATCGTGTGCCGGATAATGATCCGGAGACCTTTGCCATGCTGGCAGATGGAAAGACCCAGGGCGTGTTTCAGCTGGAATCTGCTGGTATGACCGGCGTGTGCATCAGTATGAAGCCAACCTCTATTGAAGATTTGACCGCTATTGTGGCGCTGTACCGGCCCGGACCCATGGAATCCATTCCACGCTTTGTTGAAAACAAGCTGCACCCGGAAAAGGTGACCTACAAAACGCCTCTGCTGGAGCCGATTTTGCAGGTTACCTATGGCTGCATCGTTTATCAGGAGCAGGTCATCGAAATATTCCGCCAGCTTGGCGGTTATACCATGGGGCAGGCAGATAATATCCGGCGGGCCATTTCCAAGAAAAAGCTGAAGGTGATCGAGTCTGAACGAAAGGTCTTTGTTTACGGAGATCCGGAGCAGAACATTGCCGGTGCAATTTCCAAGGGCATTCCGGAACAGGTGGCTCAGTCCATTTATGATGAAATTGTTGATTTTGCAAACTACGCCTTCAATAAGGCCCATGCTGTGTGCTATGCCATCGTGGCTTACCAGACGGCCTACCTGAAGTGCCACTACCCACGGCAGTATATGGCGGCGCTGATGACGTCCGTGCTGGATTCCGCCGATAAAATCGCGGGCTATATTTCCGAGTGCAAGGAAATGAATATTCCCACGCTGCCTCCGGATATTAACCATTCCGAGGATCACTTTGTGGTAGAGGCGGACGGTATCCGTTTTGGTCTGGGAGCGGTAAAAAATGTCGGGCACGGTCTGATCCGCAGCCTGTCTTCCCGCCGGGAGGAGGGCGGCCCCTTCCGCTCTTTGGAGGATTTTCTGGAACGGATGGGGGAAGGAGAGCTGAATAAGCGTGCCGTCGAGAACTTTATCAAGTGCGGAGCGATGGACTGCTTCGGGCACCACCGCAGTGAACTGCTTGCGGTGTATGAAAATATGATGGACAGCGTTGCCGTGTCCAGAAAACAGAATCTGGAAGGGCAGTTGGGCATGTTTGCCATGCTGGAACCGGAAAAAGCCAAAATTCCGATTCCGAAGCGGCCGGAACTCGGCAGGGCAGACCTTATGGCAATGGAAAAGGAAACCACGGGTATTTACCTTTCCGGCCATCCCATGGACGATTACCGTGCAATGCTTCAGGGAACCAATGTAGTGGCGATTTCTGCGCTGGCAGCGGAGGATTCCCGTTATGCGGACGGCCAGATCGTCAGTGTGGCCGGTATTGTCCAGAATGTAAAAATGAAGACGACCCGCAGTAATTCCATGATGGCCTATGTCACGGTAGAGGATGACACGGGTTCCGTGGAAATGATCGCTTTTTCCAATGTCATTTCGGAACATGGCGGGTACCTGAAGGAAAATTTCCCGGTTGTAGTCACGGGAAGGCTCTCCCGGCGGGAAGATAAGGACCCTCAGATCGTAATTAATCGGGTCAGACCGATTTCCGACTATGCCGGTGGCGTGCGGCAGGAACAGATTTCACGGGAAAAACCGGGTGACAAGCTCTACCTTCGCCTTCCGGAAGAAGGAGGAAAGCTTTATCCTAAGATTCGTGCCATTCTCAACATGTTTCCCGGAAACAACAGTATTGTGCTGTATTTTTCTGACTCCGGGATTCGCAGGGGAACAAGGGCTGCGCTTGCGTCTTCCATGTTGCGGGAGCTGACCAACGTGTTGGGCGAAGAAAATGTTGTGCGCAAATAGCTTTTCATTTCCTCAAAATGTGTTATAATAAAAGTAATTGGAACAGGGGGCTGATGCCTTGAGAAAGAAAATATTGCCTGTGCTTGGGGCACTCCTGTGCCTGCTGCTGTCCGGATGCGCCATGCGGACGGTAGAGCAGCTGTATTGCCCGCCGCGCAGATCTGCGGAGTTCAGCAGCCTGCAGTCTGCCATTGATCAGGCCATGGCCGGGATGGAGTATGCCGCGCCCATGTCCGGAGAAAATCAGCAGACCGTCCAGCGGGCGGACGTGGATGGGGACGGAACGGATGAATATCTGGTCTATGCCAGAAGCAGCTCGGAGGCACCGCTACATATTCTTCTGTTTCGCGCAGATACAAAAGGGAACTTCTTCCTTGCAGAGAATATCAACTGCAAAGGGACCTCGTTTGAACAGGTAGAATATGTGGAGCTGGATGGAAAACCCGGTACAGATGTCCTTGTTGGCCTGCGGATCGGCGGTCAGTCGCCCCGCATTGCATCGCTGTATTCTTTCGCGGAAGGGGCTTCGGAACAGATTTTCAGCACGCTTTATAACAGGGTTGCTACCTGCGATCTGGATGGAAATGGGAAAAAGGAACTGCTGGTGATCCGGTATGGGGAATCCGAACTGGACAGTGCGGTAGCGTTGCTGTACCGTTGGCAGAACGGTGTTCGGGAGCGCTCCCGGGAGGCGGCTCTTTCAGGCAGGGCAGAGGCTATCAAGCGAATTTCCATGAGTAACCTTCAGGATGGACAGCCCGCGGTATATGTGACCAGCGAGGTGGAAGATGGAATTCTCGTGACGGATATATTTGCGGTGAAGAAAAATGTTTTTTCCAATATTTCCCTGAATGCGGCTCTGGAAACACGGGTAGAGACATTGCAAAACTACTACATTTATGCAGAAGATATAGACAATGACGGGATCATGGAGCTGCCAAGACTGCTTTCCATGAAGTCAACGAATGCCTCGGATGCGGAGGAAAAACAGTCCCTGATATGCTGGTATTCGGTGGATATGTCCGGAACGGTTATGGAGAAATGCTATACATTCCATAATTATGACGGCGGCTGGTATCTGAATCTGGACAGCAGTTGGATAAATCGGGTCGCCATGGAGCGCAGCAACAGTTCCTGTATTTTTTATATATGGAATGAGAATTACGGTGAGGCGCAGAAAGCCTTTACCATTACCGCACTTACGGGACCGGATCGGGACGAGAAGGCGGCGGAGAATAATCACTTTGCACTCTATCGGGGCGAGTCTGTGGTATACGCTGCCAGATTGGAAACCGTGTCGGCACTGTATGGAATCACACAGGATTATCTGACAAACAGTTTCCATTTGATTCAGCAGGATCTGAAAATAACCCAGACATAGGGGGAACGGCAAATGAAAAAAGTATTGATTCTGGAAGATGAAGTAAATATCCGCAGTTTTGTTGTGATTAATCTGACCCGGGCCGGATATGATGCCATTGAGGCGGGAACGGGACAGGAAGCACTTGACCGGTTGGCAGAGAATCCGGACATTGGAGTTGCAATTCTGGATATTATGCTGCCGGATATGGACGGCTTTGAGGTTTGCCGCCGGATTCGGGCTGTCAGTAAGCAGATTGGAATCATTATGCTGACGGCAAGAACCCAGGAAATGGACAAGGTAACAGGGCTGATGACCGGAGCGGATGACTATGTGACGAAGCCTTTTTCTCCGGCAGAGCTTACTGCCCGAATTGATGCTCTGTTCCGCCGGATTGGCGGGGACAGCAGTGCCAGCTCGGAGCTTCTGACTCAGGGACCCTTTGTGATGAATACCCGGAACCATACACTGGAGAAGAACGGAAACCGGATTCGACTGACCCAAGTGGAGTATGCCATACTGAAGCTCTTCATGCAGAACCCCGGTATGGCTCTGTCCCGAGAGGATATTCTCAGCGCGGTTTGGGGACACGACTACGAGGGCGAACTGAAGATCGTAGATGTGAATATCCGCCGCCTGCGCATTAAAATAGAGGACGATACCTCCAATCCGACCTATATCACGACGGTGTGGGGACTCGGATATAAGTGGGGCGCATAAGGAAGCATGGAGAAAAAAGCAAAAGCGGGAGGCAGTCTGCGAAAACGTTGGCTGCTTAATACGGCCGGCGTGATCCTTGCACTGGGCATTGTCTGTGTTCTGGCGATTACTGCCATGTTTGCTGCCTATTATTACTCCAACATGGAAGCGGATCTGCGTAGTCGGGCAAAAACGACACGGGAATTTTTTGCGGACTATGTCAGTCAGAATTACGGTGATTTTTATCAGAGCTGCATCCAATATGCACAGACATTTGAGGACCGAAATTCCATAGAGCTTCAGTTTATCAACAGATCCGGAGAAATTGTAGCATCCTCTTACGGCGAATGGACGGGTAAGTCCCCCAGTACCCCTGAAATTCAAAAAGCAATGAGCAGCCGCGGCATTGAACCCTATGTTGGGAAATCTCCGGATACGGGCGAACGGATCATCGCCATGTCCAGTCCCATGATTTTCACCAACGGGGAGGTCATGGGGGTCCTGCGTTATGTTACCTCTACCAGACTGGTGGACCGGCAGATTTTCCTTGTTGCGCTGGTGTGCACGGCCGCACTGATGGCGATTCTCGGAATCGTAATTTTAACCAGCTGGAGCTTTATCGGAACGGTTATGATACCGGTTACTCAGATCACGGAAAAAGCCAGAAGAATTGCGAACGGTAGTTATGGAACCCAGATCACGACAAAATATGACGATGAAATTCGTGATCTTGCAGATACGATCAACGAGATGTCCGTGAAAATCAGCCAGAATGAAAAAATGCAGGCGGAGTTTATTTCCCAGCTTTCCCATGAATTGCGGACACCGCTGACGGTTATCAACGGTTGGAGCGAGACCCTTCTTGCAGACGAAAGTATGGACGGGCAAACCAGACAGGGTCTGAAAATCATTTCCAGCGAAGCAAAAAGACTGACGGAAATGGTGACGGAGCTGCTGGATTTTACCAGAATGCAGGATGGGAGAATGACGCTCTCTGTTGAGCCCACAGATATTCGGGGAGAATTTGAAGATACCGTTTATATGTACGGCAGCCGTCTGGCACAGGACGGAATCAAGCTGAACTATCAGGAAAGCGATGAAGAGATCCCGGAAATTCCCTGTGATGCCAAACGGCTTCGGCAGGTGTTTCTGAATATTCTGGACAACGCCGCCAAGCATGGCGGAGAGGGAAAACGGATTGATGCGTCTATTTCCTACGAGAATGGGAATGTCGTAATCCGAATTCGGGATTATGGACCCGGCATTCCGGAGGATGAAATTCCGCTTGTCAAAATGAAGTTTTACAAGGGTAGTTCCAAGGCACGTGGAACGGGAATTGGGCTCGCGGTGTGTGATGAGGTTGTGGAGCTTCACGGTGGTACGTTGACGCTAGAAAATGCACCCGGAGGCGGTACTTGCGTGACCGTCACCCTGCCGGCAGCACAATAAGGAAGGTTTGTTCATGGAGCAAAAACAACAAAGTAAAGAAAAATTTCGGACGATGATAGGCGGTCAGGCGCTGATCGAGGGAATCATGATGCGCGGGCCGGATAAGGATGCAGTGGTAGTCCGCACGGCGGAGGGGATGAAGATCGAAGTGAAGGACCGGAAACTGAGTCCCTCCGGCTCTTTCAAGCGGTGGCCATTCTTCCGGGGAATCTTTACATTTTTTGACTCTCAGATCACCGGTGTAAAAGCCCTGATGCGCTCTGCGGATCTGGCACCGGAAGAAGATCAGGAAGAGCCGAGTAAATTTGACAAATGGCTGGAAAAAAAGCTCGGAAATGAAAAATTTCAGAAAGTGATCGTAGGCTTGGCGGTTGCCATGGGGCTGGGACTGTCTATTGGCCTGTTCTTCCTCCTGCCCATGATTCTTGCATCCGTTTTTGATCGATGGATCCGGACGACCCTTGGGATCAACCTGCTGGAAGGACTTATCCGGATGATCATTTTCCTGAGTTACATGATTCTTATTTCCAGAATGAGTGAGATGAAACGGGTGTTTTCCTATCATGGTGCGGAGCATAAAACCATTCGCTGCTATGAGGCGGGGCTTCCGTTGACGGTGGAAAATGTGCGCATGCAGACGAGACTGCATCCCCGGTGCGGTACCAGTTTCCTGCTGGTAGTCATGGTGATTTCCATTCTTGTGTTTTCGGTTGCATCCTCACTGCTTCTCGCTGCCGTACCAGCGCTGACAACACTGCGGGGAACCTTCCTTTTCCGACTGCTGATGATTGTCTATAAGCTTTTGCTGCTGCCGATTGTGGTTGGAATCACCTACGAGATCAACCGCTGGGCAGGGAGAAACGACAATTGGCTGACCCGAATTCTGACGGCTCCCGGCATGTGGATGCAGCACTTTACAACCAACGAACCGGACGACAGCATGATCGAGGTTGGAATCGCCGCGGTGGAAGCGGTACTTCCGGAGGAGGAAGGTGCGGACCGGTGGTAAAAAGGTACGGACAGCTTTATTTGGAAGCACGGCAGGCACTCCTTGGCAATGAAGATACACAGACAGCGGGACTGATGGCAAGAAATCTGCTGTGTAAGGCTTCCGGAAAAAGTCAGGAACAGATTTTGGCAGACCGGGACCTGTATGCTTCCGAAGAAGTATGCAGGGAGATGGAACGTAATGTGCAGCGCCTTCTGCGCGGTGAGCCGCTTCCTTATGTTTTGGGGGAGTGGGAGTTTTACGGACTCCCACTTTATGTCACGCCGGATGTTCTGATTCCCCGGGATGATACCTGTGCGGTGACCGAGGTCGCAATCAAAAAAGCACTTTTCCTTGATCAGGACCCCAGAATTCTGGATCTCTGCTGTGGCTCCGGCTGCATTGGTCTGGCAATTGCCAGCCGGGTCAAGGACGCCAGAGTTACACTGGCGGATATTTCCAAGGCTGCACTGGCAGTCGCAAAGAAGAATATCCAGCGAAATCATCTTGGCGGGCGCGTAAGCTCCATTCAGATAGATGCCCGGGTTCCCTGTACGCCATTCCTTGGGAAGTTTGATTTGATCGTATCCAATCCGCCTTATGTTACCGATGGGGAAATGGAGGAACTTCCCAACAGCGTGAAGGATTTTGAACCGTCTCTGTCACTTCGGGGTGGTGCGGATGGCCTGGATTTTTATCGGGCAATTTCTGCAAATTATCGGGATGCCCTGAAACCGGGCGGTTTCCTTTGCTTTGAATTTGGTATGGGGCAGGGAGACGGAGTTTGCCGCATTCTGGAAGAAGAAGGTTATACGGTTCTCGAGAGAGTCCGGGATTATAATAACAGAGAAAGAGCCGTGTCCGCGCGGCTGGACAGGAAGGAACGATAAAAATGGCACAGAAAAAAACCGTCTACGAAACTCCAACCCCCGCTTCTGATAAGAAAAAGGCATTGCAGACAGCACTTGCCCAGATCGACAAGAACTTTGGCAAGGGTACGGTGATGCGTCTGGGTGACCGCCCGGAAATGAACGTGGAAGCAATACCCACCGGCTCTCTGGCACTGGATGCTGCGCTCGGAATCGGCGGTGTTCCCAAGGGAAGAATCATTGAGATTTATGGTCCTGAATCTTCCGGTAAGACCACGCTTGCCCTGCATATTCTGGCAGAGGCACAGAAGCGGGGAGGCGAAGTTGCCTTTGTGGATGCCGAACACGCACTGGATCCTGTATATGCCGCCGCTCTGGGCGTCGATACGGATAACCTGTTGGTGTCCCAGCCGGATACCGGTGAGCAGGCCCTGGAAATTACGGATGCGCTGGTGCGTTCCGGCGCGGTGGACGCCGTAGTTGTGGACTCGGTTGCGGCGCTTGTTCCCAAGCAGGAAATAGAAGGCGAAATGGGGGATACCTTTGTGGGGCTTCAGGCGCGGCTGATGTCTCAGGCACTGCGTAAGCTTGCCGGAACTATTTCCAAGACCAACTGTGTGGTCATCTTCATCAACCAGCTGCGTATGAAGATTGGCGTTATGTACGGTAATCCGGAAACCACTACCGGCGGCAATGCTTTAAAGTTCTATGCTTCGGTCCGGCTGGATGTGCGGAAGGTAGAGGCAATCAAGGACGGCGGCAATATTATCGGCAACAAAACCCGGGTCAAAGTGGTGAAAAATAAAGTTGCGCCTCCTTTCCGGGAAGCTTTTTTCGATATTATGTATGGTCAGGGTATTTCCAAATGGGGCGAGCTTGTGGATCTGGCAGTTCAGATGGACATTATCCAGAAGAGTGGCAGCTGGTTCAGTATGGGCGATGAGCGGATCGGTCAGGGCAAGGACAGCGTGAAAGCCTACCTGCAGGCAAATCCGGAGATTGCCGATCAGGTGGAGGCTCAGGTGCGCGAGAACCTGTGGAAGCTGACCGGGGCTCCCAAGCCTGCCGCCAAGGCAGCGGAAAAGCCTGTTGCGGTGGATGCGGACGATTTCAGTGATGAAGATTGAGCGCCTGAGCACTTCGCCGGATCGGGCGGGGCGTTACTATGCCACGCTTTCAAACGGGGAAAAGCTGCGCCTGTACCGGGGGACGCTGGAGGATTTCGGAATCTATCCCGGTATGGAGCTGGATGAAGCGACTCTTGCGAAACTGAAGGATGCGGCGGGGAAAATGTCAGCAAAAATGCGGGCAGTCCGCATTGTGGCAGCCTCCTCCGTCTCCAAACGGGATTTGCAGGAGCGGCTTATCCGCAAGGGAGAAAATGAAAAGGACGCCATTCAGGCGGTTGCCTGGATGGAGGAACATCAGCTTGTGGATGACCGTGCTACAGCTCGGCAGGTGGTTCAGTCTTGTGCGGCAAAGGGTTACGGACGTGTACGTGCAAAACAGGCACTGTACGAAAAGCGGATTCCCCGCGAATTCTGGGAGGAAGCGCTGGATGATTTCCCGGATCAGGAAGATAAAATTCTGGCTTTTCTCAAAGCAAGACTCGGAAACGACTACGATGATCGGGATATACAGCGTGCGGTCGCCGCACTGATCCGTCGGGGACACAGCTATGCGGCGATCCGCGAGGGACTGCAAATGCTGTCTTTGGAAACAGATGAAATACCGGAGGACGAATAATGGCAAAAATCGGATTTATATCCCTCGGATGTGCGAAAAACCAGGTGGATTGCGAGCGGATGATGTATCGGGTACAGGAAGCCGGTCACAGCGTGGAAAGTGAGCTTTCCGGCTGCGATGTGGTCGTGATCAACACTTGCGGCTTTATAGACTCGGCAAAGTCAGAGGCAATCGACGCAATTCTGGCAGTCGCACAGCTGAAAGAGCAGGGACTGGTTGGGAAAATCCTTGTGACAGGATGCCTCAGCCAGCGTTATCGGGAGGAAGTTCGGAAAGAAATGCCGGAGGTGGATGGCCTTCTGGGGACCGGAAGCTACACGGAAATCGTTCCTGCAATTGAAGAACTGCTGAAGGAGAGAAACGTAGAAGCTTTTGCGTCAATCGACACACCGGAGCAGGAGGTGGGACGTGTTCTTACAACACCGGCCCATTATGCGTTTGTCAAAATTGCTGAGGGCTGCAACAATCGCTGCGCATTCTGTATCATTCCCTATCTGCGGGGAAAGTACCGCTCCAGAAAAATGGAAGATGTGGTCGCTGAGGCAGAATCCCTTGCGGCACAGGGCGTGAAAGAACTGATTGTCGTTGCGCAGGACACCAGCCGCTACGGAATGGATTTTTCCGAGCACAAGCGTCTTCTGCCGGAACTTCTTCGCCGTTTGTGCCGGATTGAAGGATTGCACTGGATTCGGGTTCATTACGTTTATCCGGATGAAATCGACGATGAACTGATCGATGTAATTGCACAGGAGCCGAAGATCGTCAAGTATCTGGACATTCCAATTCAGCACTGTAACGATAAAATTCTGAAGCGGATGAACCGGAGAGGGGACAGTGCGTTCCTGCGTGACCTGCTGGCAAAGCTTCGAAATCGGATCCCCAGGCTTGTCATCCGCACAAGCCTGATTGCCGGCCTGCCGGGAGAGGGGGAGGAAGAATTTCAGGAGCTGCTGGACTTTCTGAAGGAAACCAGAATGGAGCGGGTTGGCGCCTTCGTGTTTTCTCCGGAAGAGGGAACACCTGCCGCCCGAATGGAGCATGTGGATTCGGACACTGCCGCGGAACGCGTTCGCATTATTGAGGAACTGCAATCCGGAATCATGGATGAGTACAATGCGTCCAGAATCGGTACGGAGATGGAGGTCCTGGTGGACGGCTTTGATGAGGAAACGGAGCAGTTTTACGGGAGAACCTATGCGGATTCTCCGGATATTGACGGCAGGGTGTGGATCTCTTCCGAGGAATCTCTTCGGGAGGGAATGTTTGTGACAGTACACATGGACGGAACTGTAGACGGAGATTTGTCCGGCTATGTGGTGGAGGAAACAGAGAAATGACGACAGCAACCAAATTTACACTGGCACGTGTTGCCATGATTCCGGCATATCTTGCCGCCATGTATTTAAGCGGAGGTACATCGGGAACCTGGATGTGGGTCGCACTTGGAATCTTTATTCTTGCCAGCTTGACGGACTACATAGATGGACAGATTGCGCGGCGCTGCAATCAGGTCAGTGATTTTGGAAAGTTTCTGGATCCCCTTGCGGATAAGCTCCTGACCATTGCGGCAATGGCCATGTTCTGTCAGTGGGATCGTTTTCCCGCTTGGGCGCTGATGATCGTTCTCACCCGGGAATTTGCCGTTTCCGGTCTTCGAATGGTCGCAGCCTCCAAGGGAAGCGTCATTGCGGCCGGATGGAGCGGAAAGGTAAAAACTGCCAGCACAATGGTTGGTCTGTGCGTTTTGATGGCTTTTCCGGAAAACACAGCCGTCATTTGGACGGTTGTCGTTATGATTGCGCTGACAACTGTATATTCCGGGGTGGAATACTTCGTCAAGAATTGGAAATGTCTTTGGAACTGAAGAATACATTCCCGTGCCACGTAAAAGGCACGGGAATGTATTATCATGGAAAATTACGGAAAAACTTTTTTATTGCAACAGAAGAATAGACTGAAACGTATTCATATTGGAAGGAGGTGGTATGCATGGCTTCTTTGTTGCGTACGGACGAAGAAATCATGGATATTTACAACCGTCAGGTGGACACAGTATACCGCGTCTGTTTCTCCTTCATGAAAACCAGAACGGATACAGAGGATATGGTGCAGGAAACATTTCTGCGTCTGATGTCCAGTGGAACGGAATTTCAATCAGAAAAACATGAAAAAGCATGGCTGATCGTAACGGCATCGAATCTGTGTAAGGATGCGCTTCGCAGGGCATGGCGAAAGCACACCAGTATAGACGATCTGCCGGAGATTCCTCAGGATGGACCTGAATGGAATCCGGTTCTGGAAGCCATACTTGCCCTGCCTGCGGATCAGAAAACCGCGGTGTATATGTACTATTATGAGGGTTACTCCTCTGCGGAAATTGCAAAAGCAATGCGATGCAGACAGGGCACCATTCGAAGCCGCCTGTCACGGGCAAGACAGGCGCTGAAAAAAGATTTGGGAGGTGACGCCTGATGATGACAAGACGAACGTTTCGGGATGCTTATTCTCCGGTCATACCAACCCAGGAGCAGAAGGACAGGATGCTTCAGGGCATTCTGGAGAAGAAAAACTGTCAGCCTGCTGCGTTTCAGAAAAGAAAGCCTGTCACTTCCGGACACCGATCTTCCGTAATTGCGGCAGGACTCAGCCTTGCTGCAGTACTTGCGCTGGTGATTTTCATCAGCGGAAAGGGACTTCCGGGACTGAATAAAAGTGCAAATGCAGAAGCATATTCCGTAGATACGGAAAAGCGTGCCTTCTCAGTTGCGCAAGGCACAGATCAGGGAACGCTCAATGAAGAAGCGCTTCCGGAAACAGGTGCGGCTGATTCCACAAATGCAAATGCAGAGACATTGTATCGTCCCATTCTGGAAAAATATGTTACTGCGATTCGTGAGCAGAAAAATCCCGGGGAATGCAGTGAGGATGATATCAGTTCCCTGACCGGTTTCCTGCAAGACCTGAGTCAACTGGGCTGGTATCTGACGGATTTGGATGGAAACGGGACGGAAGAACTGATCGTATCGGATGGAGATGTGATTTATGACCTCTATACCGTAGAAAATGGTTCGGTCGTACACGTCCTGACCGGCAGAGAACGGGATGCCTATTGGCTCTGCGACAACGGAATTATCAAGAACTGCGGGTCTAACGGTGCCGCATCTACCATTTATGGAATGTATCGGCTGTCCGGAAGCAATCTGGTTCAGGAGCAGATGGTAACCTATGACGGAACAATCGATCCGGACAATGGCTGGTTTATCAGCTTTGAAATGACACCCGCCTCTGAGGCGGATGCACAGGCCATGATCGACAGCTATCAGGAAATCAAAATTCCGATCACACTTCTTTCCGAAGAAACGTGGTGACGCAGACACCCCCGGAGAATGATACGCTCCCTTTATGAGAGACAGTGAAATAAGAACACTGTCAATCACGAAGGGAGCGTTGTTCATGTCAAGAGGGAAAACCAGCAGA
>ERZ857629.895-NODE-895-length-37281-cov-8.904126_pt1 | contig 37281 bp, 34 predicted proteins | sample MGYA00519700_ERZ857629 | MGnify/ENA primary metagenome ERZ857629 (study PRJEB31778, sample SAMEA3449351) | human gut metagenome | biome: human gut; feature: human-associated habitat; material: faeces | place: United Kingdom | collected 2010/2012 ... | reverse complement strand
TAATATTATTTATGGGAAGACTAGTATATGAAAAAGGTGTTCAACATTTAATTTCAGCAATGCCTAAAATTCTAGATGGCTACCATGATGCAAAACTTATAATTGCAGGAAAAGGTGGAATGCTAGATGAATTAAAAGCACAAGTTGATGCAATGGGACTTGGAGAAAAAGTATATTTTACAGGATACTTAAATGCAAAACAAGTATCTAAAATGTATAAATGTGCTGATGTTTCAGTATTCCCAAGCACATATGAACCATTTGGAATAGTTGCATTAGAGGCAATGCTTGCAGGAGTTCCAACTGTAGTTTCTGATGTTGGTGGTTTAAATGAAATAGTGGAACACAGAGTTGATGGAATGAAAAGCTATGCAGGAAACCCAAATTCACTTGCAGATTCAATACTAGAGCTATTATTAAATCCTGAATTATGCGATAAAGTAACAAAACAAGCAAAAATCAAAGTTAAAAATGAATTTAATTGGGCAAAAATAGCTCAAGATACATACTTTACATATGAAAAAGCAATATGCCAAACAATGGCAGAACGTCAAGCAAAACAAATACTACAAGAAAGAGCAAAAAAGGCAAAGAAAGCAAAAGGAACAGAAAACGAAATTACAAATTTATTATCTTTCAAACAACGCCAAGCATTTGCTTAAAGGAGGTTTAATATGTACGTATATGATGAAGCTAACAATTTAGCAAAAGCAATTCAAGAAAGCAGGGAGTATAAAGAATACAAACAAGCAAAAGAAGATGTTTCTCAAAACCCTGAAATGAAAGCAAAAATAGATGAGTTTGAAAAAACAAGATATGAAGTTCAAGCGATGTCTTTTCAAGGGAAAGATGACCCAGAAAAAATGCAAAAACTTCAAGAAATGTACAACATCTTAAATAATGATAAAAAGATAAAAGAATATTTTGATATTGAAGTACGCTTCAACATAATGCTTGCAGATGTGAACAAAATAATTAGCGAATCTGTAAAAGATTTATTATAAAAAGTAAAAAAGAGATTTGGTTTACTATTTAAAACTAAATCTCTTTTTGTTTACTATATTTCCATTTGGCTACTTAAAAAACCTGCAGCTGACTGAACTACCTTAAGTTCAGTGTCTCCCATTTTTGCATCTTGGTCTTTTGAAAGTAAAATAACACTTCCAATTACATCTCCATCAGATATTATTGGGTAAATTACTTGTGCGTTATAACGCCAGGTTTTACTATTTTCATTTTGAGTTATAGGTAAAGCAATTTCGTTATTAGCTTTACTTGTATATATTTCTTTGTTTTCAATAACTTTTTCTAATTCAGGACTTAATGATTGCTCTAAAAATTCCTTTTTAGAACCACCAGAAACAGCAATAACTGTGTCTTTATCTGTAATGCATGCAATATGACCTGTTGTTTTTGAAAGAGTTTCAGCATAACCAGTTGCGAACTCAGAAAGCTCGCCAATAGGTGAATATTTCTTTAAAATTATTTCTCCTTCTTTATCTGTAAATATTTCAAGTGGATCGCCCTCTTTAATATGAAGGGTTCTTCTAATTTCTTTAGGAATAACAATTCTACCTAAATCATCGATTCTTCTAACTACTCCAGTTGCTTTCAAAATTTTACCTCCTTTTACTATTTATGTTCAAAAATAGTATTTGAAGGAAAAAGAAAAATATTCATAAATTTGACAAATTATTTACAAATTACAAAAAAACATAAAAAACTACTTGACAGGAAAATACAAAATGATATATATTAATACTGTAAATTATTCAAGGAAAATTAAAGCACATTGAAAAGTGAATAGAAAAGTAAAAAAAGCAAAGTCTGTTTGCAAAAAGCTGTTATTCCAATGTGCGAAAAGAAAACAGAATAATTTGCAAGAAAACAAAGCAAAATAACAATAGGAAAAAAACAAAAAAACTTAAGAAGGAGGAAAATAAGAAAATGCAAAATAGAAACAAAGGTATAACACTAGTTGCATTAATAATAACAATAGTAGTAATGTTAATATTAGTTGCAGTAAGTGTGAATGTAATAATAAAAAGTAACTTAATAGGAACAGCAGAAAAAGCAACGAACAAATACAAAACAGCATCAGAGGAAGAATCAAAAGGTGGAGTAATTGAAATAGATGGAAAAAAATATAATTCAATAGAAGATTATATTAACTTATCATCAATAAATATTCCGGGAGGAACAAGAGTAACAGAGCCGACAGAATATAAGGTAGGAGATAAAACAGCAATAATACCTGCTGGTTTTACAGTATCAGGAATAGATAGTGAAAGAACAATAGATGGAGGATTGGTAATATATTTAATCCCAGAAGAAGAATTAAAGGATGTAAAATGGGACGGAACAGAAAAGACTAAGTATGACCAATTTGTATGGATACCAATATCACATGAACAAATAAATAACATGTTCATATGCCAGAAAAAAACGACAAGTAATGGCAGTTGTAATATAGTAGCAGAAAATGGAACAGCTAAATGCACAACTCATAATTCAACACAAATGGCAGGAAGATTATATGCAACAAGTACAGGAGAAAGTTACAATAATCCAAAGAAGGAAGTATATACAGCGAATACTGGACTTCGTGAACCAGATGTGGTAACTGATGTTGATGGAAATTCAGATAACTTAAGATATATGTCAACTGTGACAGGAGATAATACAAGCTATGCAAGTACAGCAAAATTTAAAGAAACACTGCAAAACGAATATAATGAGATAGTAGCATTAGTTTATAATGCAGGAGGTTATTATGTAGGCAGATATGAAACAAGTAATCTAACAACAACGAAAGGAACAGCAATAAACGTAGTAGCAGGAAAAAATTCAGAAATATCAAATATTAATTGGTATTACATGTACGCACAGCAAAAGGCTTATGCAGCAAATAAAGGTTTAGGAAATAAAGTAAAAAGTAGTATGATACTAGGTACATGTCACGACCAAATGTTAGAATTTGTAAATGTAGCAGGAAAATATGATGTAACGAAAGTAGGAAATGCTTTACACAACAGAAACTATAGTGATGGACCATGGCAGACAGCGGGATTAGATTATACAGACAAAACACAATATAAAGACTTATCAAAGAATATATATGATTTAGAAGGCAACGTACTTGAATGGACTACAGAGGCGTACGACACCACCCTTCGAGTTTACAGGGGCCGGCTTTTACAGCTACAGTAGTTCTGCTAGTTGTCGCGACGGCAGCGGTCCGAACGGCAGCAGCACGAGCAGACGGTTCTAGGGCCACACTTTTTGTAATGCTGTAAGCTTGTATGCTATACAGATTGGATTTAGTGATACTTAAGTATTGCTAAATCCTTATTTAATTTTCAATGTACTTTATATAATTTAATCAAATTATGCTAAAACTATTGAAAAACATGGCTGTTTAAGTGTATAATATTAAGGAGTTTAGGAGGGAGAATATGGAAACAATTGATTTAAAAGATAAGTATTTAAAATTTTTCGAAAGTAAAGGACATAAAGTTATTCCTAGTGCTCCAATAATACCAGAAAATGACCCAACATGTTTATTTAACACAGCGGGTATGCAACCACTAGTGCCATACTTAAAAGGAGAACCACACCCAGAGGGAAAACGTTTAACAGATGTTCAAAAATGTTTTAGAACAAATGATTTAGATTCAATAGGAGATACCACACACCATACATTTTTCGAAATGCTTGGAAATTGGTCTTTAGGAGATTATTTTAAGGAAGATGCAATTGCGTGGAGTTATGAGTTTTTAACAAAGACATTAAATATACCAGCAGAACGTTTGGCTGTAACTGTATTTAAGGGAAATCATTTAGTTCCTGCTGATAATGAATCTGCTGAAATTTGGAAAAAAGCTGGAATTAAAGAAGATAGAATAGCTTTCTTAGGTGAAGAAGATAACTGGTGGCCAAACATGGAACTTACAGGACCTTGTGGACCAGATACAGAAATTTTCTACTGGAGAAGCAATGAAGCAATTCCAGAGAAATTTGACCCAGAAAATGAAAATTGGGTTGAGATTTGGAATAACGTATTTATGCAATACAACCATGAAACAGATGGTACATTTAAACCTCTAAAAAATAAAAATGTAGATACAGGACTTGGAGTAGAAAGAGTAACAGCAATACTTGAAGGATATACAGATAACTATAAATCATCAGTTTGGAGAGATGTAATTTCAAAAATAGAAGAAATATCTGGTTTATCTTATGAAGATGAAAAGAATGCTAGAGCAATGAGAATTATTGCAGATCATATAAGAGCAGTTGTTATGATAGCAGGTGATGACGCTGGAATTAAACCATCAAACACAGACCAAGGCTATATTTTAAGAAGATTAATAAGAAGAATAATTCGTTATGCTAAAAAGTTAAATATAGATATAAATAGCGATTGGGAACAAACTTTAGCAACAATGATAATTGAAAAATATTCAAAATACTATTCAGAACTTGAAAGAAACAAAGACGTTATATTACAAGTTTTAAAAGATGAAAAAGTTAAATTTAATAGAACACTTGAAAAAGGTTTAAGAGAGTTTGAAAAAGAAACAAGAAATATAGAAGGAAAAGAAATTAATAAAGACATTGCCTTTAGACTATATGATACTTATGGTTTCCCAATTGAATTAACAGAGGAACTTGCAAAAGAAAATGGCTTAACTGTTGATACAGAAGGCTTTAAACAAAAATTTGCAGAACACCAAGAAAAATCAAGAGAAGGAGCAAGTCAAAAATTCAAAGGTGGCTTAGCATCTACTGGAGAAATGGAAACAAAATACCACACAGCAACACACCTTTTAAATGCTGCATTAAAGAAAGTTCTTGGACCTCATGTACATCAAAAAGGAAGCAACATTACAGCTGAAAGAATGAGATTTGACTTTTCACATAATAATAAAATGACAGACGAAGAAAAACAAAAAACAGAGGACTTAGTTAATGAATATATAAAAATGGCAATACCAGTTGAAAAGTTAGAAATGAAAAAGGAAGATGCAATAAATGCAGGTGCTGAAGCAATGTTTGCTGATAAATATGGAGACATAGTATCAGTTTATAAAATTGGTGATGTATCAATGGAATTATGCGGAGGACCTCATGTTCACAACACAAGCGAATTAGGCCATTTTAAAATTAAAAAAGAAGAAGCATCATCAGCAGGTGTAAGACGTATTAAAGCTATATTAGAGTAAGGAAAGGAAGATTAGAATGGAAGATTGTATTTTTTGTAAAATAATTAATAGAGAAATTCCATCAGACATAGTTTATGAAGATGATGAAGTAATTGCATTTAAAGATATTAGACCAGTAACACCAGTTCATATATTAGTAATTCCTAAAAAGCATATATCAAGCCTAGTAGAATTAACTGAAGAAGATGAAGCTGTTATTGGAAAAATCTACACAGTTATAAACAAAGTGGCTAAAGATGCGGGCATATTAGAAAAAGGCTTTAGAGTAATAGTAAACTGTGGAGATGATGGAGGACAAGAAGTTAAACACATACATTTCCATGTACTAGGTGGAAAGAAACTTGGAGTAAAAATAGCATAGTTAAAAAGATGTTCATTTTAAATAAATGAGCATCTTTTTTAACTAAATACAATTTAAATCATATTATAAGTATGAAATGTATTTTGCGTGGGGGTGGAAGCTTTTTTAGTATCCCACCCAGAGCCTAAATTATAAAACTAATAATTTAAACTAGCATCCTCCACAACCATTGTTACCTCCACAACAGCAGCAGATTATTATTAAAAGAATTATAATCCAGCAGCAATCGTTTCCAAATCCGAAACCACCGCATCCGCATCCTCTATTTTCTGGCATACTACTTTCACCTCCCTAGTAATGAAAAATCTTCAAGTCTTTTTCATTTGTTATGTTATATACTATTCTTAATACAAAAAATGTGTTACAAAAATTCTTACAAAAAATCTTGATTTTTAATTCCATTTAACATATAATCTTTAAGTAGTAGGTGAAATAGATGTTAGAGAAAAATCAAGTATTTGAAACACAAATTATAGATAATGGCTATCAAGGAGAAGGAATAGCTAAGATAGATAACTTTCCAATTTTTGTTCCAGGAGGAATAAAAGGAGAAGAAGTTGAAATTAAAATTTTAAAGGTATTATCAAATTACGCATATGGAAAAATTACCAGAATAATAAAACCTTCAGAACATAGAAGAGAAGCAGATTGCAAGGAATTTCCAAAATGTGGTGGGTGTAATTTAAGACATATGGACTATAACTACACACTTGCCTTGAAAAAAGCTAATGTAGAGAATTGTTTATACAAAGCATTAAACAGAAAAATTAAAGTAAATGATGTTATAGGAATGGAAAAGCCTATGCATTACAGAAATAAACTTCAATTCCCAGTAGGAGAAGATGCAAAAGGCAACATGGTTATGGGAGTATACTCAGAAAGAACCCATAATATAGTTCCAGTGCAAAACTGCTATATTCAAAATGAAGAATGCAATAAAATTGCAAATGATGTTTTAGAATTTTTAAAAACCAATAAAACATCTGCATACAATGAAGCTACATTAAAAGGAACAGTAAGACACATTATTGTAAGAATGGGTATAAAAACTCATGAGGCATTAGTTACAATAGTTGTAAATGATAATGGTTTAAAAAATGAAAATGAACTTGTAGAATTCTTGAAGACAAAGTATCCATGTATAAAAACTATAGTTAAAAACTATAATACTAAAAATACAAACGTTATACTAGGCGACAAAACAGAAGTAATTTATGGTGATGGCTATATTTATGATATTTTATGTGGCTACAAATTCAAAATATCTCCATTATCATTTTACCAGGTAAACCCAATACAAACAGAGATACTATATAATACAGCAATAAAATTTGCAACAAACGCTACTAACGAAACAGCCAAAACCATTGCGTTAGACCTATACTGTGGAATAGGAACAATTGGAATATGCTCTGCAAAGCACTTTAAAAAGATATATGGCATAGAAATTGTTAAACAAGCAATAGATGATGCAAAAGAAAATGCTAAATTGAATAACCTACAAAACACAGAATTTTATGCAGGAGATGTAGAAGAAGTACTACCAGAGATTTTAAAAGATATAGAAAACAAACCAGAAACAGTATTCGTAGATCCACCAAGAAAAGGTTTAGATAATAAAACAATAGATGTACTTAAAAACTTAAGACCAAAAACAATTGTATATGTAAGTTGCAACCCAGCAACACTTGCAAGAGATTTGAAACTATTAGAGGAAAAGTATGAAATAAAAGAAATACAGCCAGTAGATATGTTTCCGTATACAAGCCATGTTGAGTGTTGTGCGTTGCTATATCTAAAGTTTTGATGCAATAGTCAAATTTAACGTTTTAATACGTTATAAGTAGTTATTCAATATAAAAACTGGTAATTTCAGAAAAAAACTACAAAACAAACGTTTGACAATATCCTAAAAGTGTTATATAATAGCAAAAAACAAACAAGGATGTGGTGTTATGCAAGAAAATAAATTAGCAATATTTGAAGAAAAAGAAATAAGAAGAGAATGGTACAAAGAAGATTGGTATTTTTCTGTTGTAGATGTTATAGAGGCTTTGGTTGAAAATAATAAAAGACCAAGGAAGTATTGGAGTGATTTAAAACAAAAGCTTATTTTAGAAGGGTTTGTTGAAGTGTCCGAAAAAATCGGACAGTTAAAAATGTTGGCAAAAGATGGAAAAATGAGATTAACAGATGTAGCGGATACAAAAACATTATTAAGAATTATACAAACAATACCATCTCCGAAAGCCGAGCCTTTTAAAAGATGGTTAGCACAAGTAGGAAGTGAAAGGTTAGAAGAAATTGTAAACCCAGAACTTGCTATTAATAGAGCAAAAGAAATATATATAAGAAAAGGGTATGAAGATACATGGATTGCACAAAGGCTAAAAACAATAGATAACAGAAAAGAGTTAACTGACACATGGAAAGAAAGAGGCGCAAAGGATAGAGATTATGCAATTTTAACAGATGAAATATATAAAAGTACATTTAATATGAATACAGCCAAATATAAAGAGTTAAAGGGAATTAGTAGAACTAAAAGAAATTTAAGAGATAGTATGGGAAAATTAGAACTTGCAATTACGAATTTGGCAGAAGTTACGGCAAATGAAATGCATAATACTAACAATAGTTTTGGACTAGAAGAATTAAGAGACGATGTACAAGAGGCTGGAAAAATAACAGGTAAAGCTAGAAAAGAAATTGAAGAAAAGATTGGAAAGAAAGTTGCAGAGAAAACAAATTATAATAGTTTGACAAAATCTAACGTGAAAAAACTAACTAGTAAAAAAGAAGAATATTAAAATATTACAGGTGTAAAAATATAAAATAGGAGAAATACTATGGATAAAGCCAAGGTAATGGAATTAGCCAATAAGATTTTAAATGCAAATAAAAAAGATGCGAGTTTTTTTGATTTTATTAATGAACAATTTCAAGATGACAGTGCTATAGTAAGTTTTATAGGGCAGATTGATTTAATGCTAGAACAAAACTATAACCCTGAAATGGCAGAGACAAAGTATATACTTGTGTCTATAATTAAAGATAATAATATAAGAGATCGGATACATAAACCAATTAGAAGGTTTAACTGAAGAAGAAAGAGAACAAATTTTAGATAATCTTCCAAGCGATTACTTTAAAAGACAAATTATATTAGGAATGAAAAACAAATTACCATACATAGACAAAATTATGGCTACAAAATCAAAAGCAAGGGTTATAAGCACACTAAACAGTGAAGAATTAAGAGATTATTTAGATAAAAAGACAGACAAAGAGAAAAAAGAAATTATAAAAAACTTACCAGATAAATTAAAAGTGCAATGTATATATGATGTGAGATTAAGTAAAGAAGAAGTAAATAATATCATTTTAGAATTAAAAGACATAAATGCAATATTAGAGCTATCACCAGATCATTTAAAAGTCTGGAGACAATATGGTGATGCACAAGTAATTTCTGAAAATATTGATATCTTTATGCAAAAAGAACAAAATTTAAATAAAGACGATATACAAGCTAGAAAAGATATATTATCAAGAATGTATCAGAAAAATCATAGAATTTATAATACCATAAACTTTGATTTATTAGATGAAAGATATATAAACCTTTTTGGTGAAGATAAAATCAATCAATTTGCATCTTTCCCAAAACAACAAAAAATGCTACTAGCATTGGGCAGTAGAGAAGATTTTAGTTTGGAGATTCTAGCAAAATGTATTGAAGAACATAATGATGATAGCACATGGACACGGTCTAGCTGATAAACTACTAAACAAATTATCAAGTAACGAGTATGAGGCATTATTAAAAAGTATAAAGTCTCTAGAAAATATAGATATAAGAAGATTAAGTTCTATATTGCAACAAAACAATGTGTTTGAGATTTCTAAAGTAGAAGATATAGAAAATTTTGATAGCATTAGAGAAAAAAAGTGCGAAGAATGGATAAAAAGTGAAGATATATCAAAAAAGAAGTTAGCAGTATTGGAAAAAATATTTGGTCAAGACCTAACTGGGGCATATGAAATAATAGCAAAATATAGTGAAGATATTGAAGCAATTTCAGATAAAGATTTAAAAACTTATGTGAAAAATTTACAAATGATTTATAATTCAAATGATGGAGCATTACTTGAAAAAATATATGCAGAAGTAAAAGAAACTAGATTAGTTAATCAAATTGGAATAGAAAAAGAGTTAAAAGCAGAATATGGCAAACTATTGAATGATGGTTTACTAAGTGTGAATAATAGTTTAATTAAACTAAATGAACTTGGCAGTAATGTATATGATGCAGGAACAGATTTTAAAATTATTATGACATCTGTTGGAGCATATTATGATCAAACGAAAAGACGAACTAATTATCGCGAAGATTGGAATAGAGCAGATATAGAGTGCCAACACGTGTGTACAAGTTATATAAGAAATGATATGATTGGGACAGCACCAATTAATAATATATGTTATGGCTTTAGTGAAATGGCAGAAGGTTCCTTAATAATGCGGAGATGCTGGAGATACTACATCTACAACAAGAGGATTTTCATCAAGATCTTATGGAGAAGAAAAATATTATTCGCCAGATAATTTAGTAAACAATACTGTGCTATATAATGAGCTTGATTTTTCAAGACAACAAAACGGAGAAAAGAAACAACCTGATTATATACTGGTATTTAAAAAAGATGGACAAATTTTAAATTTAGATGAAGCAAAGAAAGCACAATTGGACTGGGATGGAAAATTACCAATTGTTGTAGTTGATGTTGATAGATGTTTAGAAACAGAAAAAGCAAAAGTTGAAGAATTAAAATTACAATATAAAGAAATGCCTACTGAACAACTTGCTAAACAAATACGCCAAAAGGTTAGAAACAACAGGGTTACATATTCTAAATTTTGCCCAGAAATAGAAGATTTTTTGAAGGAGCAACCTAAAAGAGAAAAAAGTGAAACAAGAAAAACCGTGAAAAATTCTATTGGAGATATAGTTGAAAATGCATATAACACGATGAAACAAAAACCAGCAGGTTTAGTAGGAATAACAACAGCTAAAAAAGGAAATTTTATGAAGCTTATTGAAAACATAAAATCAGAAATTGAAGAATATAAACATTATAAACATCCAAGACATTCAAATGCATTAACCGTGCAAAATAGCAAGAGTAGGAACATCTTTAACTACATACAAGCAAAAAGGTTAGGGAGAAAGTATGGCGATGTTTTGTATAAACATTTTAAAGTAATGGATGATGTTAATAGCTATGATTTATTAATAAACTTATTTGGAAGAAGGAATATTGAAAGGGCATTAGATAATAAGGAGGCAACAACATCACAAATTGCTGATAAACTTTTTGAAAAGTGCAATATAGAAAATTTAGACAAAAAGCAAGCAAATTACGTGTTACAAAACATGATGCATTGCATAACCTTTAATAGAGCAACAGGTCTAGACTTATCTGAAATTCAACATGGAATTAACCCAGAGACTTTTGCTAGAGCATCATTAGGTAATAAAAGTATGCTAAGTATATTTGAAGAAAATGAAGTAACTAAAGATATTCTTGAAGAAATATATGGGTTATATGGCAAAGAGTTAGTGGAATGTTATAATAACGATGCGTATTTGAGAAATAAAACTATATTAAAACTAGATGGAAAAAATGAAAAAACAAACGCAGTGGGTGGTTTACAAGACCATGTAACATATTACTCCAATGAGGATTTTGATATGATATTTCAAAAGTATTTCAATAATAAGGAACTTTCACAAACTGAACAATACATTTTAATTGGACTATTAGCGAAGGAAGCTGATTTAATTGGAACATATACTGTTAAACATTTAAGAGAACATCCAGAATATATAAAATCAGAAATTAATGTTGGAATTTTTGATAATATTGTGCTTTCAGGGAAAACATATACTAATAAGGAAAGAAAAGAAATAGCAACACTTGGTCAAGTATGGAGCAAAGATGATTTGAACAGATATCATAACCTTGGTTTGCTAAGACAAAGATTAGAAAGCTTACCTGAAACACAAGATACATTAAAAACAAAACACGCTATTGATGAAATCTTATCAAAACCACTAAGTGAAATAGCAACAAAAAGTAGTAAAATTTCAGAGTTTATGGACTCTGCATTTATGAGTTATGAAGTTGAAAACAGAAATCAAATTGTAGAAAAAGTATACAACCCGGAACAAGTACAGGAAATTGTAATAACAGATTTAGCACAAATGGGTTCATCTGCAATGTTACATTTTTTCAACCCTAATAGAACAATGTCAAATTTTGATGCATATGTAAGTGACTTAGAAGAAAAACGTTCAAAAGAACTAAATAGAGAATTCAAATTTTCAGAAGATGAAAAAAGACAAATGTTATTACAATATCAAGCCAAAGAAAATCATTATATAACAGACTATGCTTTAGATTTTGAAGGAATAGGTCAAGTGGGAACGTTTGATACAAGATATGTTACTAATACTTCAAATCAATTATGTGCAATGGTTACAACACCTAAAGAAATTCTTGAGGGCAAAGGAATAAGAGGGCAAATAGCACTTGGATTTTCAAGAAAAACATTAAACCCAGAACTAATTGCAACAGTTTCTAGCAAAAATATACATTCCAATAAAGGAATAGACTATGTAGAAAGTAATAATGAATTTGAAGATTTTTCAGCTTCGTATGATGAATTAACATCAACAGATAAAAAGTTTGGTGATAATACTGAAGTTGTACTATTTAGAAATTCATACGAGAGTTCTTTAAAGCCATCATATGTAATGTATATAGGAAACGACAAATTAGACTCAGTAGTAGAAAAAGAAAACTTAAAATTAGTAAGAAAACAAATGAAAGAAGCAGGATTAGATGTTCCACTAGTAATATTTGATAGATTTTCTATTAAAGAAAAAATGAAAGATGATAAATTAGAACAAAAACAAAATTATGATGAAGTAAGATAGAAATGTTAGTAAAGGGAGACAAACATGGGAAAACACAGTAGAAGGGCAAATAAAGGTATAATTATAATAACGATAATAGTCATTTTGGTAATTATTGCTATAACAACTTTTTTATTTAAGAAAAATCAAAAAAGTATAAATGGTGAAAGCATAATAGAAGGAATTAAAATAGATCAAACAAAAATAACAAGTAAAAAAACCGAAAGAATGCTACAATTAGAAGAACTACAAAAAGAAAATTCAGACATTATTGGGTATATTGAAATTGCGGGAACAAATATAAGCTATCCTGTTTTGCAAACAACAGATAATGATTTCTATATGAAGAAAAATTACAAGAAAGAATATTCAAAAGACGGAGCAATATTCTTAGATAAAGCATATGATTTTAATAAACCAAGTTCAAATTTGTTGATATATGGACATAATAACAGCAATGACCAGATGTTTTGTGAACTTTTAAAATATGAAGATGAAAATTTTTATAATGAACATCAAACTATAAGATTTACAACAAATAAGGAAGATGCAGAATACGAAATAATAGCAGTATTTAAATCTAGAGTATATTATAAATCAGAAAAAAATGTGTTTAGATATTATTACTTTGTTGATGCAAATAATAAAGAAGAGTTTGATGAATTTGTTAAATCAAGCAAAAAGGCTTCGCTATATGATACTGGAAAAACAGCAGAATACGGAGACCAATTAATGACATTGTCAACATGTTCATATCATACAGAAGATGGTAGGTTTGCGGTTGTAGCAAGAAAAAAGTAGGCTTAAACATGAAAAAAATTAACATAAAAACAATGTTTACGAATTATGGAAAACAAACAAAAAAAACTTAAAAATTTTTAAGAAAACTATTGCAAAAAAACATATTATGATGTAGTATAAAGTCATAATATGTTTTTTGTTAAAATTATTATCAAGAGTGGACGAGAGAACCGGCTCAATGACTCCACAGCAACCTATTTAAATACAAGGTGCTAATACCGGCAAAGCAAATTGCTTTGGCTGATGATTTATAAAAAATCAAATAAAAGCTTTTGCTGTATTAGCAGAAGCTTTTTTGTAGCCTAAAGTATACATATAAGAAAGAAGGAATTAAAATGAAAAAATTTTTCACATCAGAAAGTGTAACAGAAGGACATCCAGATAAGCTATGTGATTTTATCTCAGATAGTATATTAGATGCATATTTAGAGAAGGACGAAAATTCAAGAGTAGCATGCGAAACTGTAGCAAGCAAAGGAGAAGTAATTGTAACAGGCGAAATTACTTCAACAGCCGAAAATATTAACATTGAAGAAATTGTTAGAAATGCAATAAAGGAAATTGGCTATGATAATGCAAACACAGATATTGATTATAGAACTTGCAAAGTTCATGTAAATATATCTAAACAATCTCCAGACATTGCACTTGGCACAAATGACGAAATAGGAGGAGCTGGAGACCAAGGAATGATGTTTGGTTTTGCATGTGATGAAACAGAAGAATACATGCCACTTCCAATTTCTTTAGCACATAAATTAGCAAAAAAACTAACAGAAGTTAGAAAAAATGGAGAAATAAACTATTTAAGACCAGATGGAAAAACTCAAGTTACTGTAGAATATGATGGAGACAAGCCTGTAAGGATAGATACAATAGTTGTATCTGCTCAACATAATGAAGACGCTAATTTAGATACTTTAAGAAAGGATATAATGGAAAAAGTTATAGACTCAGTTGTACCACAAAATATGTTAGATGAGAATACAAAATATTATATAAACCCAACAGGAAGGTTCGCAATAGGTGGACCTCTTGGAGATAGTGGTTTAACTGGAAGAAAGATAATTGTAGATACTTATGGAGGTTATAGCAGACATGGTGGAGGAGCTTTTTCAGGTAAAGATGCTACAAAAGTTGATAGGTCAGCATCATATATGGCACGTTTTATTGCAAAAAACATTGTTGCAAATAGATATGCAAAAAAATGTGAAATACAACTTTCCTATGCAATAGGAATAGCAAAACCAATTTCAATATATATAGATACATTTGGAACAGCAACAATACCAGAAGAAGAAATTGTAGAAAAAATAAAGAGCAATTTTGATTTAACACCAAAAGGAATAATAAAATATCTAGACCTTAAAAAGCCTATTTATAAAGAAACAACAAACTATGGACATTTTGGAAAAGAAAACTTAGCATGGGAGAAAATAATTAAATTTTAGCTATGAAAATTTTAAAAAATGATTGACATATTTAACGAAAATAGTATATACTAGATACAGTAATTTAGAGAGAAAAAAACAAAGGAGGAAGGAAAGCATGAACATAGTAGCTGTAAGCCTTGGGGCTGTACACACACACACACACACATTATGTTCACTAGAAGATAAAACAGGCATATTTACATATGCTTTATTAGCGTTGCATGCAAGAGATGGATAAGTCCATCTCTTTTTGTTATGCATTTTTAAAGGAGTTTTGCACGAGGACATCCGCCAAATCTCGTCGGAGTGATATATATAACTCCTGCGTTTGGCTGATAAGTGCAAAAAATAAACTATAAAAGAAAGAGAGTAAATTTAAAATGAAAAGAAACAATGGTATAACTTTAATTGCGTTAATAATAACAATAATAGTAATGCTAATATTAGTAGCAGTAAGCGTAAATATTTTAATTAAAAGCAATTTAATAGGAACAGCCGAAAAAACAGTAAATAAATACAAAACAGCATCAGAGGAAGAAGCAAACGGTGGAGTAATTGAAATAGATGGTAAAAAGTATAATTCAATAGATGACTATATGAAGGGAAAAGAAAAATTACCAGATATAAAAGCAGGAGAAAGAGCAACAGAAAACTCAAATTATAAAGGAGCAACAATACCAAAAGGCTTCACAGTATCTGGAATATCAACAGAACAAGATGTAGATAATGGACTAGTAATTTACGATATACCAGAAGGAACAACACCAGACTGGTCTAACCCAGATAGCGTGAAAACAGCATATAACCAATTTGTATGGATACCAGTAGAAGTAAAATCAACAGATACTGAAAGCAGTATAGCAAGCTTCTATAGATCAGAATGGATTGCAAATGCAACAACAGGAGGAGAGAGAACAACAAGATTAGATGCGAACTATACAGAACCAGATCCAACTAATGATATAACAGATAAAACAGGAATAGCAGACCAAATAACAGAATTAACAAAAAGTATATATAAATATGGAGGGTTTTATATAGGAAGATACGAAGCAGGAGTAAAACCAGCAGAAGATGGAATTTCAACTGCAAGAACACGTGGTTCATCCCAAACAGCAGAATTTGTAGTACAACAAGATAAATACCCATATAACTATGTAAAATGGGGAAAAAGTATGGCAGATGTAAGTGAAGGAGCAGTATACTTGTGCAATAACTTGTATAACAAAACAAATACAAATTATGGAGCAACAAGTATGTTATGTACAGGAGCTGCATGGGACAGTATGCTAGACTTTATAAAAGATTCAAAACATAGCGTAACAGATAGTACAACATGGGGAAATTATATAAATTCAGAAACTTACACAATAAATAGGGGAAAATATGCAGAGTATTCAAACCATACACTAGGAAATTTTCAAGATGTAGGTAATGAATACTCAAAAGAGAAAGATACAAGTATTTTATTAACAACAGGAGCAACAGAAAGAAATAGTTCCAAGAACATATATGATGTTGCAGGCAACTGTTGGGAATGGACAACAGAGTCTCGTTCTCGAGGCTATCGTTTTTGCAGGGGCCGGCTTATACACACAATATGGTTCTACCTATCCAGCGAGTAACCGCATGGTCACACAGACTCCGAATTACATCTTCGACGGCGACAACCTAGGGTTCCGTCCAGCACTTTATGTAAAGTTGTAGGCTTGCAGGCGATACATTAATTAAATACTTATTGCGCCACAGTAGTGGCGCTTTTTTCATACTTAACTACGTATGTTATTAAGCAAGTCTGAATAGTAATCTATAATTTATGTTTTTTGCCAATTTTTTCTTGACATTCCTAGCAAACTATGGTAAAATATTTATTCGTAAGCCGCTTGAGTTAGGTTTTTAAAGCTTTATATAGCTACCTAAATATAAACTTAGCGAGTATTTAAAAGAAAGAAGAGGTGCTTTTCGATAATGTATGCAATAATCGAAGCTTGTGGAAAGCAATACAAAGTAGTAGAAGGAGATGTAGTATTCTTTGAAAAATTAGATACAGAAGCTGGTAAAAAAGTTACTTTTGATAATGTTATATTAGTATCTGATGAAAAGGGAGTACAAGTAGGAAATCCTTACGTAAAAGGTGTGAAAGTTGAAGGAAAAGTAGTAGCACATGGTAAAGGAAAGAAAATTATAGTTTTCAAAATGAAAGCTAAAAAGAATGAAAGAAAGAAACAAGGACATAGACAACCTTATACTAAAGTTGAAATTACAGCTATAAAAACACCTGCTGCAAAAACTGAAAAAACAGCAGAAAAAGTAGAAAAAGCTGAAGCAACTGAAAAGAAAACAACAACAGCAAAAAAAACTACAACAACTAAAACAGCTACAAAAAAAGCTGAAACAAAATAATTTATAGGGTTGAATTTAATTTTAAAGTAAGGGAGTTGAATAGAAATGGCACATAAAAAAGGTCAAGGTAGTGTTAAAAACGGTCGTGACAGTGAGTCAAAACGTTTAGGTATAAAAAGAGCTGATGGACAATTCGTTCTAGCTGGTAATATATTAGTAAGACAAAGAGGAACAAAAATTTATCCAGGTACTAATGTAGATATCGGTAGTGATGATACATTATTTGCCACAGCAGATGGAACTGTTAAGTTCGAAAGAAAAGGTAAAGACAAAAAACAAGTAAGTGTTTACCCAGTTGAATCTAAATAAGATAGCTTAAAGTCATCAATTTTGAACTTTCAATTTTGATGGCTTTTATTGCTTATTTTAATAATAAAGAAAGGAAATGATAAGTATGAGCAAGAAAATAATTTTAAGTGGAATTCAATCAACAGGAAAATTAACTTTAGGTAACTATTTAGGAGCAATTAATAATTGGGTTCAAATGCAAGAAGAATACGATTGCTATTATATGATAGCTAATCTTCATTCATTAACAGTTAGAAATGACCCAGAAACTTTAAGAAACAATACTTTAAAGGTTCTAGCTATGTATGTTGCAGCAGGACTAGATCCAGAAAAAAATACAATTTTTATACAATCACAAGTAAAGGAACATGCTGAACTTGGTTGGATACTAGATTGCTATACTTACATGGGAGAACTTTCAAGAATGACACAATTTAAGGATAAAGCTGCAAAACATGCAGATAATATAAATGCAGGACTATTTACATATCCAGCACTTATGGCTGCAGATATATTGCTATATCAAGCAAACCTAGTTCCTGTTGGTCAAGATCAACAACAACATCTTGAAATTACAAGGGATATAGCTGAAAGATTTAATAAACTATATGGTAAAACATTTATTATTCCAGAAGGTTATTATGGAAAAGCAAGTGCAAAGATAATGGGACTTCAAGACCCAACAGCTAAAATGAGCAAAAGTGCAACAAATCCAAACGACGTTATCCTTTTGGAAGATGAACCAGATGTAATTATAAAGAAATTCAAAAAAGCTGTAACAGACTCTGAAAACAAAGTAAGGTTTGATCCAGAAAATAAACCAGGAGTAAGTAATTTGATGCAAATTTATAGCTCTATTACAGGTTTGAAAATGGAAGAAATAGAGAAAGAATTTGAAAATTCTGGTTATGGAGATTTTAAAACAAAAGTTGCAGAAACAGTTGTAGATAAGTTAGAGCCAATTCAAAAGAAATATAAAGAACTATTAGAAAATAAAGAGTATTTAGAGAAAATATATACAGAAGGAGCAAACAGAGCTCGTAAATTAGCATCTAAAACATTAGATGAAGTTAAAGAAAGGATAGGAATACTATAATGCTAGTAGATTACACAAAAATATATGTAAAATCTGGCGATGGTGGAAATGGTGCAATAACATTTAGACGTGAAAAATATGTTGCAGCAGGCGGACCAGATGGTGGCGACGGAGGAAAAGGTGGAGACGTTTACTTTGTTGTTGATCCAGATTCCAATACATTAATAAATTTTAGATATAATAAAAAGTACAAAGCACAAAATGGCGAAAATGGTAGTGGCAATAATTGCTATGGAAAAAAAGGCGAAGATTTATATATAAAAGTTCCTTTAGGAACAGTTATAAAAGATAGCCAAACAGGTAAAGTTATTGCAGACCTTTCAACTCCGGGGCAAAAAGAATTAGTAATGCCAGGTGGTAGAGGGGGAAAGGGAAATTCTCATTTTGCAACAGCTACAAGGCAAGCTCCTCACTTTGCACAAGGTGGAGAAAAAGGAATAGAAAAAGAGCTTATATTAGAACTTAAACTTCTTGCTGATGTTGGGCTAGTTGGCTTCCCAAACGTAGGAAAATCAACAATACTTTCAATGGTAACATCTGCTAGACCTAAAATTGCAGATTACCATTTTACAACACTAGAGCCAAACTTGGGAGTTGTTAAAACAGAATATGGAGATAGCTTTGTAATTGCTGATATTCCAGGAATAATTGAAGGAGCAAGTTCAGGAGTAGGGCTAGGACTACAATTCCTACGCCATATTGAAAGAACAAGATTATTGCTACATGTAATAGATGTATCAGGTTCAGAAGGTAGAAACCCAGTAGAAGACTTTAAAACTATAAACAAAGAATTAAAAAAATACAGCGAAAAATTAGCTTCAAGAAAGCAAATAATTGTGGCAAATAAAGTGGATGCAATGCAAGATGAAACTTTATACAATGAACTACAAAAAATGGCTAAAAAAGAAAATATAGAGATTTTCAAGGTATCTGCAGCAACAGGTGAAGGACTAAAAGAATTGTTTAAACATGTTGCAGAAGAACTTAAAAAATTACCAAAAGAAGACATTGTTGAGGCAGACGAAAAAGTTGTATATACATTAAAAGAAGAAAAACAAGGCTTTGAAATTAAAAAGGAAAATGGCGAATTTAGAGTATTTGGACCTGATGTTGATAGATTAATGGCAAGAGTAAACTTAGCCGATAATGAATCTATGTATTACTTCCAAAAAATGCTTGCAAATTTGGGCATAAATGATGCACTTAAAAATGCAGGCGTTCAAGATGGAGATACAGTAAGATTTAACGATTGGGAATTTGATTGGTATAATTAAAAATGGTGTCAAAAAAATAGAAGTATTCATACTATATAGTGGAGGTATAGTATGAATACTTTATTAATTTATCTTGCATTTCCCATTGCAGTAATAATATTTTCAATAGTTCTAGAAAAACTACTTAATAACCCAATAATTGTTGCAGCCCTTATCTTTGCTGTATTTTTAGTAGTAACATTTGCAGCATTTGATGAAAACTTCTTAATAGCAACATTTGCATACACCGTTTTATCTTTTATAACAGCTCTTATAACAAAACTTTTAAGTGAGAGAGAAGAAAATGAACATAACCTTTGCGATATGTTAGAACAGACACTTGCAAACAATTCAGAAAACAACAGTGTATGTGATACAGTTGAAAATTTGTTAGGAAATAACACAAATAACAACTCAAATACTAGCAATTGTGGTTGTGGATGCAATAGATACAGAAGATGAAAAATGTTAAAAAAATGTCATATTTTTGTAACATAAATGTAATATTACAAATTCCTATTTTATATTGACAACAGATTATTATTAATATAAAATAGGAATACAATTTAAGTTAAGACATTAAAGTTTGCACTAAAGATTTTTTGTTCAAACCTATCAAAACCTCTTAATTGTAGCAACACATAGATTTCTACAATTTCCCAAAGCAATTTTAATAGGTCAAATTTAAGCACAAAAGTTTCAAAAAAAATATGTAACAAATGAAATTATAAAGATAAAAAAACAAATAAAGGGAGAGATGTATAATGCAAGTTATTAAAAGAGATGGAAGAATATCAGAATTTGATGAAGGAAGAGTCATCAAGGCAATTACTTTAGCAATGTCAAATACACCAGGAGGAGTAGACATTGATTTAGCTACAAAAATAGCAGATAGTGTACGTAACCAAATAAAGGACAAAGTACAAGTATCAGTTTACGAAATTCAAGATTTAGTTGAGAAAAAATTAATGGGTTCTTCAAGAAAAGAAGTGGCTCAAGTATATATCACATATAGATATAACAGAGATATAGCAAGAAAATCAAAATCAAAAGATATGTTTCTTGAAATTATAGAGACAAAATCTAATGACATAACACGTGAAAATGCAAATATGAATGCAGATACACCAGCAGGTATGATGATGAAATTTGCAAGCGAAACAACAAAACCATTTGTTGATGATTTTCTATTATCAAATGAAGCAAGAAAAGCTGTAAAAGATGGATATATCCATATACATGATAAAGACTATTACCCAACAAAGAGCTTAACTTGTATACAACACCCATTAGATAAGATATTAAAAAATGGTTTTAGAGCAGGTCATGGTAGCTCAAGACCAGCAAAAAGAATTGAAACAGCAAGCATAATTGGTTGTATATCACTAGAAACTGTTCAAAACGAAATGCATGGTGGACAAGCAATTCCAGCATTTGATTATTACCTAGCACCATATGTTAGATTAACATATAAAGAAGAGGTAAAGAAACTTGAAAAAGTTATTGATCAAGATTTATCTAAAATATATGATGCAAAAATTGAAGACTACATAAAAGCTGAAACAAAAAATTTAAAAGGCGAAGAAAAATACAAACAATTAGCTATTAACAACACAGTAGATAGAGTACATCAATCAATGGAAGCATTTATTCATAACATGAACACAATACATTCAAGAGGTGGAAACCAAGTAGTATTTAGTTCAATTAACTATGGTACAGATGATTCTCCAGAGGGAAGATGTATAATAAGGGAAATGCTTCTTTCAACAGAGGAGGGCGTTGGAAATGGCGAAACTCCAATATTCCCAATTCAAATTTGGAAAAAGAAAAGGGGAATAAATTATTTACCAGAAGATAAAAATTATGATTTATATAAACTAGCATGTAGAGTAACAGCAAAGAGATTCTTCCCTAACTTTTTAAACCTAGATGCAACATTTAACCAACACGAAAAATGGAAAGCAGATGATCCTAATAGATATTATTATGAAGTTGCTACAATGGGTTGCAGAACAAGAGTTTTTGCAAACAGACATGGTGAAAAAACTTCAATAGGAAGAGGAAACTTATCTTTCACAACAGTCAACCTAGTAAAAATAGCTATAGAATCTGCAAAAGAAGCTCAAGCAAACTTAAGAATGAACTTTGAACTTGGAAAAGATAGTGAACAATACATGACAGAAAAATACAACAAAGAAGTTAAAAAGATATTCTTAAACAAACTAGAAATGTATACAGATATAGCTGCAAGACAACTATATGATAGATATAAATTCCAATGTACAGCTGTTGCAAAACAATTCCCACTATTAATGTCTGGTTTATGGCAAGATAGTGAAAAACTTCATCCAGAAGATAAAGTTGAAGATGTTTTAAAACATGGTACATTAAGTATAGGATTTATAGGATTAGCAGAATGTTTAACAGCACTTACAGGAAAACATCATGCAGAATCTGAAAAATCTCAAAAACTAGGAATTGAAATTATAACTCAAATGAAAGAAGCTTGTGATAGATATTCTGAAAGATATGATTTAAACTATTCATTACTTGCAACACCAGCTGAAGGTTTATCAGGAAGATTTACAAAAATGGATAGAAAAGAATTTGGTACAATAATAGGTGTAACAGATAGAGATTACTACACAAACAGCAACCATGTTCCAGTATGGTACAAATGTACAGCAGAACATAAAGCAAAAATAGAAGCACCATATCACGAACTAACAAGTGCAGGTCACATATTCTACATAGAGCTTGATGGAGATGCAACACACAACCCAGATACAGTTGAAGCTGTTGTAGATTTAATGGATAAATATAATATGGGTTATGGTTCAATAAACCACACAAGATCAAGATGTTTAGACTGTGGATTTGAAAATGCTGATGCGAACTTAAAAGAATGCCCAGTATGCCATAGCGAAAACATAGATACAATACAAAGAATTACAGGTTACCTAGTTGGAACAACATCACGTTGGAATAAGGGAAAATTAGCTGAATTACATGATAGAGTAACACATGCTACAAGCAATAAATAAATCCTTTAAGGGCAGGTTTAAACCAGCCCTTAAACCAAGACAAGAGGGGAATGATATAAAATGAAAATGGCAGGTTTTTATGACGAAAGTATTTCAAACGGCGAAGGATGGAGAGCAGTACTTTTTGTAAGTGGTTGCCCACATCACTGTCCAGGTTGCCATAACAAAGAAGCACAAGACTTTGGTTATGGAGAAGAATTTAATGAGCAAGACTTATTAGATAGAATAAAAGAAAACTCAATTCTAAAGGGAATTACAATAAGTGGAGGAGAACCACTTTGCAAGGAAAATATAAACACAGTTCATAAATTCATTAAAGACGTTAAAGAAATTAGACCAAACTTTAATGTATGGTGTTATTCTGGCTATACTTTAGACCAGTTACTTGCAAGAAATGATGCAGACACAAATGAGTGTTTAAAAGATATAGATGTATTAGTTGATGGGCAATTTGTACAAGCTAAAAAAGATCCAACACTTAAATTTAGAGGTTCCTCAAACCAAAGAATTTTGGATGTAAAAAACAGTTTAAAAAATAATCAATTTATAGAATATAAAATTTAATGGTTTTTAATATTAATTTAATATATGTTAATATATAATTTATTAAAAATTAACAAACAGAAAGGAATTTTATTATGGAAGAAAAAGAAAAGAGCAGTAAAAAGTTTATAACAAAAGAAACTATAATTTCAGCGGTTATAGGATTAGTGGTAGGAATTATCCTTACATGTGTAGTATGCTTAATAGCAAGAACAAGAGGAATGGCTAATTTAAGATATGGAAAAGATGCAATAGCAAGTGTTGCAGGAAAATCTATTTTAACAGAAAAGGTATATGAATCAGTAAAACCTAATTATGGTTTAAGTGCATTAATAGACCAAGTTGATAAAGCAATATTAAATGAAAAATATACTTTAACAGAAAAAGAAGAAAAAGAAGCTAAAGAACAAGCTGATTACTATATAAAATATTATACACAAGCAGGTTTAACAGAACAAGAATTTTATGAAAAAAATGGATTTTCTAATTATGATGAATTCCTAGATGATGTAAGATCAAGTGTAAAATCTAATAAGTATTTATATGATTACTTAGAGAAAAAGCTTGAACCAGGTGCAGTTCAAAAATATTATGATGAAAACAAAGATGCAATAGAAACATATGATTCTGAACACATTTTAGTAAAAATATCAGACACTGTTACAGATGAGCAAGCATTGGCATTAGCAAATGAAATAATTACAAAATTGAATGAGGGAAAAACATTTGCTGAAGTAGTAGAAGAATATAAAGACCAAATAACTCATGAAGAGTTAGGATATCAAGGAAAAACAGCTTCACTTGAGCAGAATTATATTGATGAATTAGTATCATTAAAAGATGGTGAATACAGTAAAACTCCAATTAAAACAAGTCATGGTTACCATATAGTTCATAAATTAGCAACATCAACATTTGAAGATTTAAGAGGAACAATAATTGAAACACTATCTACAGACATGATAACAGCAGATAGCAACTTATTATATAAAGCATTTGTTGAATTAAGAAAAGAAAATAACCTAGAAATATATGATGAACAACTTAAAAAACAATATGATGAATATTGTACAAAAGTTTATGAAACAACATCAACTGAAACAGTTTCTTAAAGTAAATTAACCCCCAGAGTTTTTAAAACTCTGGGGTTATTAATAATCAGCCCAAAATTCTAGAACTTTAAGCTGGATTACAATGTAGTAGTATTATATGCAAAATTTTTTAAAATATAATAAAACGATAGTCTTACGACTATCGGATTACAATGATTACGTTGCGTTTGCAACGGATTACAATGTTTTGATACTTTAATTATATCATATATTTAGAAAAAGTCAAATGTTAAACAAGATTTATTCCCATTTTGTCATGGTATAATATTTTGTCAATGCAAAATTTATATTATTCCAATCATTTAAACTAATCTTAGTTAATTTACCCTTTGTTCTATGAGGACTAATTATTCGTAGTTTACTTATGTTTTTTAATTGTTCTATTAAAACTGTTGAACTATAATTTTCTAGATCAACATGGTACCATCTAGTGTCATTCATTCTTTCGGAGGTTAAAGGTAATATAGTGCATATTGGGGAATTCCTTTTTGTTTTAATAACTAGAACTGGTCTTATTTTATTTTGCTCGCTACCAATGTTTATTCCTAGATTACACCAATATACATAATTACTTGTTATAGGGAAGCTAGGGATAGTTTTGTTAAATTTAATTTTAGCTTTTTCTTTTGTCCATGTAGCATATTCAATGGCATCAAATTCATTGACATTATTTAAAATACATTTTGTTTCGGATATTTGTTTATTGATTTCTTCGTTCATATTTCACCTCGCTTTACAAGTATAACATAAATTGGTCAAAGTTTAAAGACAAAAAAGAAAATTTGTTCGATTTTTTATTAAATTGAAACTTTAACTTATTGAATTTCTAACCTTGACATTTTATATAAAAAAGATTAAAATAGAAAAAGAGCATATTAGACAGTCGCGTGTAAAATTCGCAAGGATCTACATGAGGAAAGTCCGGGCTCCATAGAGCAATGATGCTGGATAACGTCCAGTGAGGGAAACCTTAAGGAAAGTGCAACAGAAAATAACAGCCCTAGTACTTAGGTACTAGAGCAATGGTGAAAAGGCGAGGTAAGAGCTCACCGCTAGCATGGTGACATGCTTAGGTCAATGTAAACCCCATCTGGAGCAACACCTAAAAAGAAGGCTAAGGCTGCTCGCCATCTTCTGAAATGGTGGCTTGAGACATATAGTAATATATGTTCGAGATAAATGACTGTCCACGACAGAACCCGGCTTATAGATGTGCTTGATTAAAAAGTGTTCTTTGAAATAGAAGAACATTTTTAATTATATTTTAATAATAAAGTTATAAAATCTTAAACACAAAGGGGACGAATTGTTATGAAGATTTTAATAATAGAAGATGAAAAAGTTCTATCAGATACTATTGCACAATGTATTTGTAAAGAATTCCAAACAGAGCAAGCATTTGATGGATATGAAGGCTACACATACGCAAAAGAAAACATATATGATGCAATAATACTAGATTTAATGTTACCAGAAATGTCTGGATATGATGTATTACTTAAATTAAGAGATAATAAAATATACACACCAGTTCTTATTTTAACTGCCAAGGACTCCATATCAGATAAACTAAAAGGCTTTAGGTACGGAGCAGATGATTATTTAGTTAAACCATTTGAAGTAGAAGAGCTAATAGCAAGATTACATGCAATAATAAGAAGAACAAAAGGTGATTATCAAGATGAACTACTAGAGTTTAAAGACCTAAAAATAAACCTACAAAAACGTAACATTACAATAAAAGGAGAAGAAATAAACTTACAAGGAAAGCAATTTGATATATTAGAATATTTAGTTACATCAAAAAATAAAATTTTAACCAAGGAACAGATATTTGATAAAATATGGAGCTTTAATTCATTCACAACAACAAATGTAGTAGAAGTATATACAAGCGAGCTACGCAAATCTTTAAAGAAATATGGATACGATAAATATATAAAAACAATAAGAGGCGTAGGATATATGCTAGCAGAAAAGTAGGCATTACTCAAAAATAAAATAAAAGGAGCAAACATTACGTTCGCTCCTTTGGCCAGCTTTGCTTGGAAAATTATTTTAATGTTACGTCTTTGGAAATTGTTCCCTCGGGAACGTAGAATACGTATTTACATTGACCAGTACATAAAGCAAATGTCCATATTGATGATTTGCCTTTCCTGTAATATTCCCGTATAACAGGAACTTTACAATTTGGGTCTTCAACTTCTTGAACATTTCCACTAGTCAAGGTTCTTGTTTCGTATTCTTTGGATGTTTCAGTACCAAATTCTGAATCAACCTCATATCTATAGGTATAAGTGCTATCAGCTGAAAGAGAAACATAGATAAAACCAGTTCCACCAGAAGCTGTACCATTAGATAATGATACTAATTCAGTTTCTTGTACAAGTTCCCAGTCTTTGTAGCCACTAAGTGGTGTAAAAAGAGCAACTATAATTGCGAGAATAAAGATACAAGCTCCTAATCCACAAAGAATCCTTTCAAACCCTTCGGAACTTATTTGCGCTGCAATAAAAACACAAAAAACCATGAGCACAAATCCGATAACAATTGTTAACATTAAAAGTACTCCTTTCTTAGTTAAGAATTACGAGTATGTTTCTAGGCTGGCTCTAGAAACTAATATACATAACAACAAAATTATACCATCTTTTACTGCTAAAATCAAGAATTTAAGCACTTTGAGGGAATTGAAATAAAAAATTCAAAAAAACTTGTATAAAAACTATTGATTTTTTAAAAAATATAGTATATAATATCAAACATGGTGATGATAATGACGTGGATACACCTGTTCCCATACCGAACACAGAAGTTAAGCACGTTCATGCTGAAAATACTTGCGAGTTACCTTGCTGGAAAGATAGGTCGTTGCCAAACTTAAATATTCCCCGTTAGCTCAGTTGGTAGAGCGCTCGGCTGTTAACCGATAGGTCGTTGGTTCAAGTCCAACACGGGGAGCCACAAGAATGAAAGTAGTAATTAGAAAATTACTATTTTTTTTTCGACCTATCGGTGTTACAGCCGAGGAAGCGAGGATGTTAACTGCTTTAAAGTTTTTGCGCTTCCAGTGGAAGCAAAAGCAAAAACATTAAAGACGCTAAAACTGGCATTTCAGAGCTTTGCGAAAGCAAAGACTGAAATGGCTAGTTTTGAGATGGGCGTCGTTGGTTCAAGTCCAACTAAGGTCGAGCCACAAGAATGAAAGTAGTAATTAGAAAATTACTATTTTTTTTTCGACCTATCGGTGTTACAGCCGAGGAAGCGAGGATGTGTAGAAAAAATATATTGACACCTATGATATAATAATATTTAACTTAAAAAAGCTATGGAGGAAAATATGAACGATAATATTATAGTAAAGGGAGCGAAAGCGAACAATTTAAAAAATATAAATGTAACCATACCAAGAGATAAATTAGTTGTTATAACAGGACTTTCAGGCTCTGGAAAGTCTTCATTAGCATTTGATACACTTTATGCAGAAGGTCAAAGACGTTATGTAGAAAGCCTATCTTCATATGCACGTCAATTTCTTGGTTTAATGGAAAAACCAGATGTTGAATCAATAGAAGGGCTTTCACCAGCAATAGCAATTGACCAAAAAACAACATCAAAAAACCCACGTTCAACAGTTGGAACAGTAACTGAAATATACGATTATATACGTTTGTTATATGCAAGAATAGGAGAACCACATTGCCCAAAATGTGGTAAGAAGATAGAAAAACAAACTATAGACCAAATAGTAGAAACAGTAATGAACCTAGAAGAAAACACAAAAATACAAATATTAGCACCTGTTGTAAGAGGAAAAAAAGGTGAATACAAAGCATTATTAGAAAGTTTTGCCAAAGAAGGGTTTGTAAGAGTAAGAGTAGATGGAACAGTTTACGAATTAACAGATGATATAGACTTAGATAGAAAAAAGAAGCATAATATTGAACTTATAGTAGACAGATTAATAATAAAAGAAGATATTAGAAGCAGATTGGCTGAATCAATAGAAATTTCTCTAAAATATGCAAACAATTTAGTGGTAATTTCCACACCAAAAGAAGAAATGTTATTTAGCCAAAATTACGCATGCCCAGATTGTAATATAAGTATTGAAGAGCTATCACCTAGAATGTTCTCTTTTAACAACCCATTTGGAGCTTGCCCTGAGTGTACAGGAATAGGCTATTTAATGAGAATTAATGAAGATTTAGTAATACCAGATAAAAACAAAACATTATATGATGGAGTAAAAGCTTTTGGTGCAAGTACAATGAAAAAAGGCGATACAATGGCTAAAATGTATTTTGAAAGCATTGCTAAACATTATGGTGTAGATATAAAAGTACCAATTAAAAAACTACCTAGAGACTTCTTAGATAAAATACTTTATGGAACAGGAACAGAAGAGATTGATTTTAGATATACATCAGCAGCAGGAGAAAGAAAATTTAAAGCACCATTTGAAGGCGTAATACCAACACTAGAGAGAAGATACAGAGAAACAAAATCTCAAGGTATGAGAGAATTTTACGAATATTACATGACAGAAAGCCCTTGCGAAGCATGCCATGGAGCACGTTTAAGAAAAGAAAGCTTAGCGGTAACAGTAGGTGGAAAAAATATCCAAGAATTAACAGACATGCCTATATCTAAAATTCAAGAGTTTATGAATAATTTAAAACTTGATAAAACTAAAACACTAATTGCAAACCAAATCTTAAAAGAACTAAACAAAAGACTACAATTCCTTGTAGATGTTGGCTTAGAGTATTTAACTTTATCAAGACCAGCAGGAACATTATCAGGTGGAGAGGCACAAAGAATTCGTTTGGCCACACAAATAGGTGCAGGTTTAACAGGTGTGCTATATATACTAGATGAACCAAGTATAGGTTTGCATCAAAGAGATAATGATAAATTAATTGCAACACTAAAAAAATTAAGAGATCTAGGCAACACAGTTATAGTTGTTGAACATGATGAAGATACAATGTATGCAGCAGATTATATAATAGATATTGGACCAGAAGCTGGTGTTCATGGTGGAAATGTAATTGCCACTGGAACAGCAGAAGAAATAAAGCAAAACCCAAATTCTATTACAGGTGCATATTTAAGTGGAAGAAGACAAATTAAAGTTCCTAGCAAACGTAGAAAATCAAATGGAAAGTCTATTGAAATAAAAGGAGCTTGCCAAAACAATTTAAAAAATATTAATGTAAAAATACCACTTGGAGTTTTCACTTGTGTAACAGGTGTATCAGGTTCTGGAAAGAGTACATTAATTAATGAAATATTGTATAAAGCTTTATCAAAAGAACTATACAATTCATCAGAATTTCCAGGTAAACATGATAAAATTGTTGGAATTGAAAATATAGATAAAGTAATAAATATAGACCAATCTCCAATTGGAAGAACACCAAGGTCAAACCCTGCAACATATACAGGTGTATTTGATTTAATAAGAGACATTTTTGCAGGAACAAACGAGGCAAAATTAAGAGGATACGAAAAAGGTAGATTTAGCTTTAACGTATCAGGTGGAAGATGCGAAACATGCCAAGGAGATGGAGTTCTTAAAATTGAAATGCACTTTTTACCAGATTTATATGTACCTTGTGAAGTGTGCCATGGAAAAAGATATAACAGAGAAACACTTGAAGTAAAATATAAAGGGAAAAGCATTTCAGATGTATTAGATATGACTGTTGAAGAAGCTCTTGAATTCTTTAGTAATATACCTAAAATAAAGCAAAAAATACAAACACTATATGATGTTGGACTTCGGTTACATTAAACTTGGACAACCATCAACAACATTATCTGGTGGAGAAGCACAAAGGGTAAAACTTGCAACAGAGCTTTCAAAACGTGCTACTGGTAAAACATTATACATTTTAGATGAACCTACAACAGGTCTTCATATGGCAGATGTACACAGACTTATAGATATTTTACAAAGATTGGTAGACACAGGAAATAGCATAGTTGTTATAGAACATAACCTAGATTTAATAAAAACAGCTGACTATATAATAGACCTAGGACCAGAAAGTGGAGAAAAGGGTGGAGAAGTAATAGCAGTTGGAACACCTGAGCATATTGCAAAAAATGAAAGATCATATACAGGTAAGTTTTTAAAAAAGTACCTAGAAAAATAATAAAACACTTGCAAATTTGAAAAAGATATAATACAATAATTAAAACAAAGGAGGAAGATTATGGTATACATTAATGACGTACACATTTTATTTTATGTTCTATTTGCTTTCATAGGAGGCTTTATTGGACAAGTTATCGATTACTTAAATGTTGTATTCCTAAATGAAAGAAAAGTAATATCAAAAGAATCTTTTAAAAAGTATAAAGAAACATTTAAAGTAAACTATAAACTAATAGTAGTAAATAGCTGTTTATATGTGGCACTATTATATAAGTTTGGAATGAACTTAGATTTTCTAAGGTTTGCAATACTTACACCAATGCTTATTTCAGCATTCATTGTTGATTATAAAATACAAATAATACCAAACAGATTAAACTTTACAATGTTTGAAGTTGGTATAATATTTGCATTTATCTTTGGCATTCAAAACTTAAACCTTGCAAAAGATATGTTCCTTGGAATGATTACAGGTGGAGGAATATTCTTATTAATTACATTAATAGGAGGACTAATTGCTGGCAAAGAAGCTATGGGGCTTGGAGATGTAAAACTAATGGGAGCACTTGGTTTGTTCTTTGGTTGGTATAAAATCTTAATTATATCTGTATTAGCATTCCTAATTGGTGCAATTATAAGTATAATAGTTTTAATTGTGAGAAAAAATAGAGAAGATGGTTATATACCATTTGGTCCATTTATAGTGGTTGCAACATTTATAACAATATTTGTTCCAACAAACTTGCTATTTACAAGTTTAATGAAGGTATTTTCACTAGGATTATTTTAAATGTAAAAGGAAGGTGTTTTTCTATGAATGAAAAAATAAGACTTTTACGAGAGAGGTTAAGAAGTTTAAAAATGGAGGGTATGATTGTTACAAACCCTGTAAGTATTAAATACTTAACCAATATAGAAGATGAGGGAACTTTGCTTATTACTAGAAAAGAAAACATTTTCTTAACATATACAATGTTTTTAGAAAATGTAAAAAATACCTTAACAATTAATGATGAAATAATTGTTGCAGATTTTAGAGATATAAGTAAAGATGAATACGAAAACTTTTTCTTATTCTGTGAAAATATTGGCTTTGAAGAAAATTACGTAACATATAAACAATACTATTATTTAAAGCAGAAATATAGAGTAAATAACTTAGCAGAAACTGAAAACATAGTAGAAAAGCTAAGAGCAGTAAAAGATAAAGATGAAATTGAAAATATTAAAAAAGCATGTGAATTAACAGATAAATGCTTTAGCCATCTTTTAGAATTTATAAAGATGGGAATGACAGAAAAAGAAATAGCATTTGAAATAGAAATGTTTTTTAGAAAAAACGGAGCAGATGGACTTGCGTTTGATCCAATTGTTGCAATAGGAGAAAACAGTGCAAAGCCACATTGGAAGCCAGGAGATAAAAAAGTTGAAATGGCAGATCCAATTTTAATAGACATGGGTTGCAAATATAATGGATATTGCTCTGATATGACAAGAACAATCTTTGCAGGTTGTATCTTAGAAAAAATCAAACCAGTATATGATTTAGTTTTGAAAAATTTAGAAAATACAACAAATGAAATAAAAGAATATGCAAGCATAAAAACAATAACACAAATGGTGGAAAGTGATTTCAAACTTCAAAATTATGACTTAATACATTCGCTAGGACACAGTATAGGACTTGAAACACACGAAATTCCATACATTAATTCAAAAAATGACACGTTCCTAAAAGAAAACATGGTAGTTGCAGACGAACCAGGAATATATTTACCAGGCAAATTCGGCATAAGAATAGAAGATACAATTTTAGTAGAAAAAGAAGGTTGTACAGTACTTACAAAATCACCAAAAAATTATGTAATAATATAGAATTTGCGTGAATTGCTTGATTTTTATGGAAAAGTATAGTAAAATAAATAAGTTAGTATAAATTTAAAAAGAAAGAGGTATGATATTATGGCAGAAGTATATATGGCAGGAGATGTCAGAAATGGAACAACATTTGAACTAGATGGTTCAGTTTACAAAGTAGTAGAATTTCAACACGTTAAACCAGGAAAAGGAGCAGCTTTTGTTAGAACAAAATTAAAGAACGTAATTAATGGTTCAGTTTTAGAAAAAACATTCAACCCATCAGAAAAATTACAAGGTGCAGATATTGAAAAAAGAGAAATGCAATATCTATATGCAGATGGAGATTTATATTATTTCATGGATAATGAAACATACGACCAAATTCCACTTAATAAATCAGAATTAGGAGATATGTTAAAATTCTTAAAGGAAAACATGATGGTAAAAACATTAGCATTTAAAGGAAAAATATTTGCAATTGAACCACCTATGTTTGTAGAACTAGAAGTTACATACACAGAACCAGGTTTTAGTGGTAACACAGCAGGTGCTGGAGCAACAAAACCAGCTGAACTAGAAACAGGAGCAACAATAAATGTTCCACTATTTGTAAATACTGGAGACAAAATTAGAATTGATACAAGAACAGGCGAATACATGGAAAGAATTTAGAAAATTGGAGGAATATGAATGTCAAACTTTAATTCAGAATTCAAAAAAATTCTTAAAAATTTAGAAGATAACATTGAACATGAAGAAACTCTTGAAAAAGCTAAGGTAGAGATATTTAATTTATATAATATATTCCTTGACGAAATAACAGAGCTTGAGCAAACAATGAATAAAAAACTTCTAGCAATTGCTGAAAGTCAACTACATGTTGAAGAAGAAATAAAAGCAATGAATAAAAGCATAAAGAATATTGAAAAAGATATTTATATGGACGATGAAGAAGATGATGAAGACTGTGACGTAGAAATCAAATGCCCATATTGTAATGAAACATTCACAGCACAAATGAATGATTTAACAGCTGCAGAAATTGTGTGCCCAGAATGTAATAATACAATAGAACTAGATTGGGGAGAAGATGAAGACGGTTGTGGAGAAGGCGGTTGCGACTGCTGTTCACATGGTTGCCATCATGACGAAGATGAAGATGATGATATGTAATGAAAAGATGCTAATGGCATCTTTTTTTACTATCTTAATAAGGTAAATAATCAAGTGGGTTTACTGACTTGCCATTAACATACAAAGAAAAATGAAGATGAGGACCTGTGGTTGCTCCGTTTGTGGGGTTGCCATTTGAATCTTTAAAATTATTTCCGAGGAACACCATAAACATTTTTAGGACCAACTGTGGCAATAACTTCACCCTTTATTACTTGCTCACCAACGTAAACAAGAAAGTATGGAGAAACATGAGAATAATTACAAAGATATGTACCGTCACTAACTTTTACAGTAAAACCATTTGCTCCATCAAAAGCAGTAGATATTACTTCACCAGAAAAAACAGCATGTATTTCAGCACCTGTTGGAGCACCAATATCAATGCCACCATGGTATGAGCTTGCGCCACCAGTTGGAGCTTTTCTATACCCATAATATGATGTTATAGTTTTATATTTTGGTGTTGGCCATATAAAGCCTTCGCTATTCTCAAAACTTAAATCTGTACTAATTGTATTTAATTCATTAAAATCTGACGAACCAATTGAATTCAAGGAAAAAACTATTCCCATAAAACATAAAAAAATAAACAATAAACCTATGAAAAAATATTTTTGATAATTGAAAAACATTAAATAAACCTCCAAAGAATTAAAATAAATGAATATAATTTTGCTTACCGATGAAAAATATGTAAGATAATAACTTGTTTAGAAAAATGATTAACTTGATACACAATAAGATAGTTCTTTACACGAAGTTTTCTAAGAACAATACCATTATTTTTAAATAAAATTGGGTTTCTTTCAGGAAAATACGAAAGAGAATTGATTCTTGATGTAATTAATTCAAATAAATTTTTAGCTACTAATGGTTCATGTAGCTGAAAAGAAATATATTGATAAATAGCAGAAAGCTCATCAAAAAAGCTTGCAGACCAAATAATTTTATAAATCAAAATTAGTTTTAAACCTTTCTAATGCTTCTTCCATTGGTATAACATTTCCTTCTTCAACTTCTTTTTGTGCAATAGAAAGTTTCTTGAAAACATATTCTTTAAATTCTTTTTCATTTTTATAGAATTGAGAATAGTAATTATCAAGAGCTTTGTCAACTTTCCTTTGTGCTTTTAAATCAATATTATCATTTTCTAAATCTAGACATGGGTTGTTAATAACCATAATAAAACCTCCTTTTGACTAGTATGTTGGCATTATACAATATTTATGACAAAAAAGCAATATCTTGTGAAAAATATTTTTGAAAATTTTTCTTAAATTATTGAAAAAAAATTAAGTATGTGGTATATACTAAGGAGAGAAAAGAGGGAGGAAAGTATGAGTGAAGAGAGAGAATGTATAGATAATGTTGAAAGTCTAGAAAGAGCTCTTGCAAGAGTACGTAAGGCACAAGAGATATTTGGCACATATAGCCAAGAACAAGTTGATAAAATATTTGCAGCAGCCGCAATTGCAGCAAACCAAGCACGTATTCCTTTAGCTGAAATGGCTGTGGAAGAAACAGGAATGGGAATTGTAGAAGATAAGGTTATTAAAAACCATTATGCTGCTGAATATATCTATAATGCATATAGATATACAAAAACATGTGGAGTAATTGAAGAGAATAAGGCATATGGTATTAAAAAACTAGCAGAACCAATAGGTGTTATTGCTGCAGTTATACCAACAACTAACCCAACTTCAACAGTTATTTTTAAAACTTTAATAGCACTAAAAACAAGAAACGGAATTATTATAAGTCCACACCCTAGGGCAAAGAACTCAAGTATACAAGCAGCAAAAATAATATTAGATGCTGCAGTTAAAGCAGGTGCACCAGAAGGAATAATAGATTGGATAGATGCTCCATCTTTAGATTTAACAAATATGGTAATGAAAGAAGCAGATACAATCTTAGCAACAGGAGGACCAGGAATGGTTAAGGCTGCATATTCTAGTGGAAAGCCAGCCATAGGTGTTGGTGCAGGAAATGTACCAGCAATAATTGATGATTCTGCAGATATATTACTTGCAGTAAATTCAATAATTCATTCTAAAACATTTGATAATGGAATGATATGTGCATCGGAACAATCTGTAATAATTCTTAATTCAATTTATGATAAAGTAAAACAAGAATTTATTGATAGAGGTTGCTATGTTTTAAATAGTGAAGAAACAGAAAAAGTAAGAAAAACAATAATAATAAATGGAGCTTTAAACTCAAAAATAGTCGGTCAAAAAGCTCATAAAATAGCAGAATTAGCAGGAGTAGAAGTTCCTGAGAATACAAAAATATTAATAGGCGAAGTAGAAAGTGTAGATTTATCTGAAGAGTTTGCTCATGAAAAACTATCACCTGTACTTGCAATGTATAGAGCAAATTCATTTGATGAAGCAGTTGAAAAAGCTGAACAATTAATAGAAGATGGAGGACTTGGACATACAGCTTCTTTATATGTAAATACACACACAGGTACAGAAAAAATAGAAAAATTCTCACACAAGATGAAAACAGCAAGAATATTAATTAACACACCTTCATCACAAGGTGGAATAGGAGACTTATACAACTTTAAATTAACACCATCATTAACTTTAGGTTGTGGTTCATGGGGTGGAAATTCAGTTTCAGAAAATGTTGGTGTAAAACACTTATTAAATATTAAAACAATTGCTGAGAGGAGAGAGAATATGCTTTGGTTTAGAGCACCTGAAAAGGTTTATATTAAAAAAGGTTGTTTACCTGTTGCACTAGATGAGTTGAAAAATGTTATGGATAAGAAAAAGGTATTTATAGTAACAGATGAATTCTTATTCACACATGGTTATACAAAACCAATTACAAATAAACTAGAAGAACTAGGAATAACATATACAACTTTCTCTGATGTTCAACCAGATCCAACACTTGCAAGTGCAAAAGAAGGAGCAAAATTAATGGATAGCTTCAAACCTGATTGCATAATAGCAATAGGTGGAGGAAGTGCTATGGATGCAGGTAAAATTATGTGGGTATTATATGAACACCCAGAAATAGATTTTATGGACATGGCAATGAGATTTTCTGATATAAGAAAAAGAGTATATACTTTCCCTAAAATGGGAGAAAAGGCATATTTTATAGCAGTTCCAACATCAAGTGGTACAGGTTCAGAAGTTACACCTTTTGCTGTTATAACAGATGAAAAAACTGGAATAAAATATCCATTAGCCGATTATGAATTAATGCCAAAAATGGCAATAGTAGATACAGATATGATGATGGACGCACCAAAAGGCTTAACATCAGCTTCTGGTATAGATGCTGTAACACACTGCTTAGAAGCATATGCTTCAATGATGGCTACAGAATACACAGACGGTTTGGCTTTACGTTCAATAAAAACAATATTTGAATATTTACCAACAGCATATGAAAATGGTCAAGATGTTGTTGCAAGAGAAAAAATGGCAAATGCTGCTACAATGGCAGGTATGGCTTTTGCAAATGCATTTTTAGGTGTATGCCACTCAATGGCACATAAAC
>ERZ857629.893-NODE-893-length-37325-cov-22.331741_pt1 | contig 37325 bp, 23 predicted proteins | sample MGYA00519700_ERZ857629 | MGnify/ENA primary metagenome ERZ857629 (study PRJEB31778, sample SAMEA3449351) | human gut metagenome | biome: human gut; feature: human-associated habitat; material: faeces | place: United Kingdom | collected 2010/2012 ... | reverse complement strand
CTAAAGCAATGATATTAGAATCATTAAGTGAAGAACGTAATGTTAGATATCCTGTTTGGCACATCAGTACATTCTGATTGATTGTGGTTAATGAGGTTGGATTTTTAAAGTCATCATCAGTAACTTTTAAACTCTTATTTTTATCTAAATAATCAAAGATATTCAGTTCATGTGTTTTTAAATAGTTAACCAGGATTGAAGGTAAGCCTCCATTGTCGTACCAGTACTCTCCAAACTGAACTTTTTTCTTGTCAACAACTGACTGTAAGAATGAATTAACCGACCATGTACTGAAAACTTTCTTTTTATAGAATTCATCAAAGCAGTAACCATCATAGTTTTGAGCCATCATGTCCAACATAGACTCAATCTGAGTGTCAGTTACTTCTTCAACTCTACATTTGTTCTCATAGGAGGCTGCCAACTTTAAATAATCAATGTAGTACTTTTTTATCTCGTCTCGAGTAAAGCCTATCATCTGAGAATAGGCACTGTCATTAGTGATATCATTGATATCAGAGCCAACTGAAAAGCTCTCTACATCCTTTAATCTTGTGACACCAGTAATTCCTAAGAACTTAATTGCAAACTTATCTTTGATGTTGGCATAAATTCTTTTTATTTTTTCTTGAAATTGCTTATATAGAGTCTCATTATTGATGTTGGCAGTCATCTGACAGTCATACTCATCAATTAAAATCACGATTTGACGATTCTCTAATCTTAACTGCTCCAAAAGATGGTCTATGGAGTCTTCAGCTTCTTCCTTCTCTTTATAGGTTGTGACTTTATTTAGTTCTGCAAACTCGGTGATTTTGGAATTAAGTTTATTATTAAATTTCTCTAATGAGTTTTTATCAAAATTTAAAAAATTCAGTCTTAATACAGGATAGGTAGGTTCTGTCCATTTATCGTAAATCCAAGTACCTTTAAAGTAAGGCTCTACACCTGTTTCAAATAAAGTTGCTATGGTATCTAAGGTAAGAGATTTACCAAAACGACGCGGACGGGAGATAAAAACTCTTTCCAGCTTTATCAGGTCTTTAATATATTTTGTTTTATCTACATAAATGTAATTATTTAGGTAAAACTTTATAAATGAGGCTGTTGAGCTGATATCTTTCATATGTATTGTTTCCAAACCTACTTTGAAGATTATAGCCTGAAAAGGTATATTTTTGACTTTAATAGTGGTAATTCGTGAACAAAAAAAGCAGAGCGTGTTTGTGGATGATAAATCTTAAGAAACAAAAATGCCCTCAAAAGAGGGCATTTTTAAGAAAAGCAAAAATTACTTCAGGCTTAAAGCTAAATCGTAAGTGCTCTTCATGAACTGATGTTTCATGTTGTTGATGCACTCGATAATGTCATGATGAACAAGCTCACCACGCTCTACACCGATACAACGACCTGATTCGCCGCTCTTTAATAGCTCACAAGCATATGCACCCATACGTGAAGCTAATACACGGTCAACAGCTGTTGGTGAACCGCCACGCTGAATGTGACCTAGAACAGTAGCACGGGTCTCAAGACCTGTTAACTCTTCTAACTCTTTAGCCATCTGATGAACATCAGTCTGATTCTCGCATACAACCAGGATTGCATGACGCTTGCCTGAATCGATGCCTTTCTTGATGTCAGCATAAACCTGCTCTTTGTTCCACTGAACTTCTGGAACAAGAACTGCCTCAGTACCGCATGATACAGCTGCGCATACAGCTAAATCGCCACAGTGGTGGCCCATAACTTCAACAACGCTGATACGCTTGTGTGAAGAACAGGTGTCACGTAACTTATCAATAGCTTCAACAGCTGTATTTAAAGCTGTATCGAAACCAATTGTAGCATCAGTACCAGCGATATCGTTATCGATAGTGCCTGGTAAACCAATGCAAGGGAAGCCTAACTCAGAAATTAACTTAGCGCCCATGTATGAGCCGTCACCACCGATAACTACTAGAGCATCGATGCCGTGTTTCTTCATAACTTCAACACTTTCCTGACGAACCTGAGGCTGCTTGAACTGTGGGAAACGAGCTGTACCTAAGAAAGTACCTCCACGGTTTAACAGATCAGATACTGAGTGGCTGTTTAACTGTACGAAATTACCTGAATGTAATCCAGAGTAACCATCACGTACACCCAAAACTTCCCAACCATATGATAAAGCTGTGCGAACTACAGCACGAATAGCTGCGTTCATGCCTGGTGCATCACCACCTGAGGTCAGAACACCAATTTTCTTGATTGCCATATTACACGTGTCCGTTATTTTTAAATTAAGCCTTTGCAGCTGCTTCGATAATAGCAGTGAAATCTGGAGCCTTTAATGAAGCACCACCAATTAAGCCACCATCAACATCTGGCTGTGCGAAGATGTCAGCAGCATTCTTTGCGTTGCATGAACCACCGTAAAGAATACGTACGCCGTCAGCAACTTCTGCATTGAAGGTCTTTAAGAACTCACGGATACCGTGGTGAACGTTCTGTGCGATTTCAGGAGTTGCAGTCTTACCAGTACCGATTGCCCAAATTGGCTCGTAAGCAATGATTGCATTCTTGAAAGCTTCGATACCGCATAAATCGATAACAGCCTTGATTTCTGCCTTGCAAACATCAAGAGTCTTACCTGCATCGTACTCAGCCTCTGACTCGCCGATGCATAATACTGGAGTTAAACCGTTATCCTGAGCAGCTTTGAACTTGCCAGCTACGATTTCATTTGACTCATTGTGGTAACCACGACGCTCTGAGTGACCAACGATAGCGTAGGTGCAGCCGAATTCCTTTATCATCTCAGGTGAGTTCTCACCAGTGTAAGCACCCTTAGTGTGGATATCGCAGTCCTCTGAACCCCACTTTAAGCTTGAACCAGTTGCTAATGATTCAACCATACCAATGAAAATAGCAGGAGCACAAATTGCAACATCTACGTTTGCATTTTTGTCAGCTGGCTCTCTGAATGCCTTAATTAAATCAGTAACAGTTGACTTGGTACCGTTTAATTTCCAGTTACCCATTACAACAGGTTTTCTCATGATCCTATCCTCAATAAATACATTTTTTGATACAGCCGTTAGTGCTGTTCTGATTGAATATCACTTTCTTTTCAGCACACAAACTTTCGGTATTTTACTATAAAAAGCACATTTTGATCGCTTTTTTTTCTTGCAACCCAAAAAAGACAGCTCTTATTGCATAAGAATGCGATGTTTTATGTGAGCGTAAGCGTTTTATTATGGTGGCAAATTTTGGTGCAAATTTTCTTTGAGATATTAAGTGTTTAAAGTATTGTACAGCCAAATTTTCTGTGTATTCGGTTATGAAACTGTCATGTTGTACTTATGAGACTTTCTTCCTTAATATCTCAAATCTTCAGGAGTTAAAAAAGGGAACCATATATACAGGAAGGAAATGTATTCCATTAGCAAAAGCATAATCCTTAGTGGGGATAACGTATTTGTTCTTTACTCTTCTACTGAACTTTTCACAAAAGACTTCTAGTGATTTGTGTTGCCTGTAATTGCAAGACTTAACCTCAATAGGACTTATCTTGTCACCTTCAGAGATTAAAAAATCTACTTCATACAGATGATTAGAGGTTTCACTTTTCATAGTGTAATAGAAAAGTTTATAACCTTTTGAAACTAGCATTTGATCTATAGCATTTTCGTAAACATAACCCAAATTAGCTTCAAGCTTATCTGAAAGCAATTAGTTATAAATTACATTCTCTGTGTATTTCTTGTTGATAAAAGCAAGTGTAATGAAAAGTCCTGTATCTGAAAGAAACAATTTGTAGCGGCTGTCATCAGCAAAAAGACTTACTTCATCATTTGGATTCATTACTTTGTAGGCAATGTTAAGTGCATAGGAACTTAAAATATCTGGCAGTAACTTCTGAACACTAACAGATCTTGCTCCTTTCTTTACATTAGACAGGATAAAACTAGAGGCTTGGTTAAGCAGGTTTTCAGGTATAGCTTTGAATAACTTGTAAGCAAATCCTTTTCTCTTAATCTTTAAAAGTTCATCTTCATATTATTTTAGGATCTGTCTTTTTACACAGTCTACCTCTTCAAGGTTGTTTGTAATTGTATAAGTTCTGATAGCTTCAGGCATACCTCCTATTAACATGAAGAGGTTAAATTTTGCATTAAGTTTTGGGGTAGAGTCGTTCCTGACTCGTTTTTATCTTCTATGAGCTGTTTTATGGTATCAGCTGTGATTTCATCTCCAGTAGCCCATAAAACTCTTCAAAATCTAAAGGTATTAGAGAGAGTTTTAACTCTTCACTTGGTATCAGAATATTTTGAAGGTTCTTCTTACGCTCAAGATATGAGCCTGTTTCTAGATATTTATATCTGCCATCTGCTACAAGATATTTGATAGCCTGTCTTGCTCGAGGAAAGTACTCAACCTCATCAAAAATAATGACTGAGTCATGTTCATAGAGTCTTACATGAGTAAACTGTTGCAGCTTTAGAAAGAACCAATCTAAATTCTGCATGTCATCAAACAAGCTTATGAGCTCTTTAGTTGCCGTTTCAAAGTCAATCAGAATGTAGGTTTAAATTCATTTTTAGCAAACTCTTTTACAAGCGTAGTTTTACCAACACCGTTAGCACCTTTAATTAAAAGAACATTGCGATTGCTGTGTTTTTCTTTCCACTCTAAAAGAGACTTCTAACTCTTTCTTTTGAAAATGAATTTGTCTATTAAGTATCGACCTATAGTTAGCGATTATACTTAAATTCTGATTTAATTAGAAATATAAATGACACTAATCTCCATTCATTAAAAAGTAAATACGCTGTCAAATACATAGCCTTTAGCACTTTTACTTAGTCTACTTGTAACTAAGAGCTGTCAGGCGAATTGATTATCAAAAGAACTATTCATATTCAGAAAAAGAAGCAATTCCTGAATAAGAAACAAACCGTTAGAATGTAAAGATGAGTTTTCTTCTTTACATTATTCACGGAGTGAGGGGCGATCTTTTGAAAATCTAAACAGCATTAACAGCTGTATACATCTTTAACTGTAGTTAAACTGGAAAGAAGCAGCAAACTCAGCCATTCTTTGTTTACGCTCTTTCTCATTTTTAGCGATCTTTTCTTCAGCTTTCTGTCTTTCCTTCTTGTAATTGAACTCCTTGCAGTTATAGCGTCTGAGGTAATCAATGAGGCTATAACCTAAGACATACAGGGGGAGCATGATTACTTTAGGATTGTATTGGTTTGTTAGTACAGTTGATTGAGAGATGGTCTCAATAGCAGTAGTAGAGCAGTCACTTACTGCTTTCATTAACATAGAGATATTTGTAATCATCTCTAAGGCATTATTTAATGGAATGCTTTGGTAGCTCAAAAGAGTATTTACCATGTTATCGACTAATTGAGCTACTGATGCTGACACACTAAGAGAATGTTCTGATCCAAAAAAGATAGGAGTGTCATCTAAGGACAATTCATTTTCAAAGATAGACTTTGAAGCATAATGGGATGAATTTAAAAATATCTCTTTTAACTCTTGTTCAATTACTTGAGGATCGGTGTCATCATTATTTAATGAAGCATCGTGTCTAGAAACTGGAGCTAACTCATCTATAGCATCAGTATTTACAGGCTCTAAACTCTCAGAACCAAAATCTTGAGAATAAGCTTCACCGTGCAGAGCTTTTTTGCCTTTTAAAAACTCTGCTTTTGAAGAATTCGATGAGGAGCTTAGTTCCTTATTATTAGCATAATAAAAAGCAGAGCTTGCAGTTGCTGAATCTAAAGATGCTTTAGATTCAGCAGAAATGATTCCCTGCTTTAAAGAATTGAGCTTATCCTCGTAAGTTTGCTGTTTAGATTGTCTTTCAAGCTCTCGTTGAAATGCAACTAAACTGCTAGCATTGATAGCTCCTGCATTGATAGTGTTGGCTATAAGATTGGTATTCGGTAAAAGCGTTGCTGTAGCTGCACTTGTAGCATTAGATGAAAGGGTTGATGCATTTACAGCATTGCTTTGCATAGAAAAAAACAGTTTTTTAGCAAGCAAACTGTCAGATGACAGTAAAATTGCCTGTACATTGCCCAAATTCAGTACATTTCCCATTTTTATAATTTCCCAAAAAATATGTTTTTTTAGGAAGGTGCAAGGATAGTGCCATTATTTAACTTTATGATCTTTAATAATATTTTTAATTTATAAGAAAGAGTGCATGCCACTTCCTGCCAAAAATGGCAAAGACGAGGCAAATTTGAATTGACAATAATTTATAAAACTTTAAAAATAAGGCTTTCATATATCTATTATTGAATTACTCAATAAATAAAAAAGTTAACATCAACTTTATTACAACATTACAGATCTATAGATGTAGAGCACATATTCAAAGTTACCTATCTAGAAATTTGTAAGGTCAGGATTATTTACCTGTGTTTAAGACAGTAAGATTAGTGTTTTAGAACAAGACAGATTTAAATCTAAAAGTCGTTAACTTCAACTATAAAAAGATTATTTAGCTTTTCAACAGGAGCCTAGTTTTATGCGCGTTCTTAAGTTTGGCGGTACATCAGTTGCAAATGCTCAGAGATTTCAGGATGTAGCTGAAATTGCGCTTGATACTGCTAAGAGATCACAGACAGCTTTAGTGCTGTCTGCTCCAGCAAAGATCACCAATTTATTAGTAGCTTTGGTAGCACAGGGTGCTGCCGGTAAAGACGGAAGCGAAGAGTTCGCTCAGATCCGCGCTATTGTTGAACCAATTATTACAACCTTAGGCTCAAAGTACGAAAAGTTCGACACTGACAATATTTTAGGTGAATTCAACAAGACCATGGACATCTTAAAACAGCGTTTAGATGGTATGGTTTTATTAGGTGTATGTCCTGAACTTGTAATGGCATTCGTTGAAAGCCGTGGTGAGAGTTTCTCAATTCTAATCATGTCAGAGCTGTTAAAGGCTTTAGGCAAGAAAGTAAGAGTAATTGATCCTGTTCAGGTATTAGTAACAGAAGGCGGTATCATGGAGTCTTCTGTAAACATTGAGCTGTCAAGAGCACGTTATGCCGCTCTGCCTGATGACAAAGAAGCTATTACTTTAATGTCAGGCTTCTGTGGCGGTAATGCTCAAGGTCAGTTAGTACTGTTAGGCAGAAATGGTTCTGATTACTCAGCTGCATGTTTAGCTGCAATTTCAAATGCTGAGTGCTGTGAAATCTGGACAGACGTTGATGGTGTTTACAGCTGTGATCCAAGAGTAGTAGAAGGCGCAGTTCTTCTAAAGAAGATGTCATACGCTGAAGCTATGGAGTTATCTTACTTTGGTGCTAAGGTTCTACATCCTCGTACCATTGCTCCTATTGCACAGTTTGAGATCCCTTGCTTAATTAAGAACACCAAGAACCCAAAAGGTCCTGGCACCTTAATTTCTGAGGAAACTGATTTATCAGTACCTATTAAAGGTATTTCTGACTTAAAGAATGTTGCTCTAATCAATATCTCAGGTCCAGGTATGAAGGGTATGGTAGGTATGGCAGGTCGTCTGTTTACCGCTGTATCAAGAGCAGGCATTTCTATTACCTTAATTACTCAGTCATCATCTGAGTACTCAATTTCATTCTGCATCAGCCAGTCAGAACTTGCTAAGGCTAAGAAAGTAATCAATGCTGAATTTAAGTTAGAGCTAAAAGATGGCTTATTAAATCCTGTTGAAATAAAGGAAGGTTGCGCAATTATCTCCGTTGTCGGCGACGGTATGCGTATGGTGCGCGGCATTTCAGGCAAATTCTTCAGAGCTTTAGCTGAGGCAAACGTAAACATCAGAGCAATTGCTCAGGGCTCATCTGAACGTTCAATCTCAGCTGTAATCTCACAAAAGAGAGTTACAGAGGCGGTAGCTTTTGCCCATACAGCTTTCTTTAATTCAAGACAGCGTATAGATGTTGTACTAATCGGTTGCGGTGGTGTAGGTGGTGAGCTTTTAGCTCAGATAAAGCGTCAGAGAACAGAATTGTCAGACAGTCACGGTATTGATATTCGTGTTGTAGGTATCGGTAACTCTAAGCACTTTATCTCAGATCCAAATTGTGTGGATTTAGAGAACTATAAAGATTTATTAGCTAAGAGCGATAAACCTACATTAACTCCAGAGGCAGCAGAGCAGTTAATTAAAGACGCTCATTTAATTAACCCAGTTTTAGTTGATTGCACCTCATCTGAAGAGTTAGCTCTTAAGTATGTTGATTTCATGAAAGCAGGTTACCATGTGGTAACACCTAGCAAGAAAGCTAACACCGGTTCTTATGAGTACTATCAGGAGTTAAGAAGAACAGCTCGTGCTCAGCACAGAAAGTTCTTATATGAAGCAAACGTAGGTGCTGGTCTTCCTGTAATCAATACTGTGCAGAATGAGTTAGCAGCAGGCGACAGACTTATTGACTTCTCAGGAATCTTATCAGGTACTCTTTCATACCTGTTTGGTTTAGTTGAAGATGGTATGACCTTATCAGAGGCAACTAAGATTGCTTATGAGAAGGGCTTTACTGAGCCAAATCCAAAAGACGATCTTGATGGTATGGATGTGGCAAGAAAACTGTTAATTCTAGCTCGTGAATGCGGTCTGAAGTTAGAGTTATCAGACGTTGATGTACAAGGAGCTGTTCCTTCTGAATACTTACAGGGCAATAATGCTTTGGAAGTTATCGAGAACATCAAGAAAGCTGATGCTTCATTTACATCTTTAGTTGAAAAAGCTAAAGCTGAAGGTAAGGTATTACGCTATGTCGGTTCTATTAAAGACGGTAAGTGCACCTGCTCTGTACAGGCAGTAGGTCCTGATCAGGCTTTATTCAAGGTTCGTGACGGTGAGAATGCTTTAGCATTCACCACAGCTTACTATCAGCCAATTCCATTAGTAATCAGAGGTTATGGTGCAGGTACTGCAGTAACTGCAGCAGGTGTGCTCTCTGATGTTTTACGTTTACAGAATTGGGCTCATGAGGATTAGAATTTAACCATGTCTAAGATTTTTAAAGCATATGCTCCTGCATCAGCTGCAAACCTGTCAGTAGGTTTTGATTTATTAGGTGCAGCTCTAAAGCCAATCGATGGAGCTTTATTAGGAGATGAAATTACCATCTCTGAAAACTCAGAGAAAGGTTGTGATGTTGCAGTGGTTGGTCGTTTTGCCCACAAACTGCCATCTGATCCAAAAAAGAACATCGTATACGATGCATATTTAATGTACAAAGATGCCTTAGAGAAAAAAGGCTTAAAAGTTAAAGATGTGCACATGGAGTTATCTAAGAACCTTCCAGTGTGCTCAGGTTTAGGCTCATCAGCAGCTTCTGTGGTAGCTGCTGTAGTAGCACTAGATGCTATTCATTCAGAAGCTTTAGGTCAGGAAGGCTGCCTTGAGCTTATGGGTAGACTTGAGGGAAAAATCTCAGGCTCTATTCATTACGATAATGTTGCTCCATGCTATTTCGGTGGTCTGCAGCTTATCGTTCAGGAAAATGGAGTGATATCTACCACTCTTCCTGATTTTGATAACTGGTACTGGGTATCATGTTTCCCTGGTATTAAAGTTTCAACTAATGCTGCTCGTCAAATTCTTCCAAAGGAATATTCACGTGCTGATGTGATTACCTTTGGTCGTCGTTTAGCTACCTTCGTACATGCCTGTCATGAGGGTAATGACAAGCTTGCAGCTTCCTGCTTAATCGACGTAATTGCAGAGCCATACAGAGCAAGCTTAATTCCAGGTTTTACTGATGCAAGAGAGCATGGTAAGACCTTGGGAGCTCTTGCAACCGGTATTTCAGGCTCAGGTTCATCTGTATTCTCAATCTTTGAAGACAAAGAAAAGGCAGAGCAGATGAAAGAATATCTTGAGAGAAACTTTATTGCCAACGAAGACGGATTCTGTCATATTTGTAAGATAGACAGACGTGGTGCCTATGCAGAAGCTTTAGAGGATTAGTAAATAGATTATGGAACTATACAATTTAAAAGATCATAACGAGAAGGTATCTTTTGCACAGGCAGTTGTAAAAGGTATTGGTAAAGATCAGGGCTTATTCTTCCCAGATCATATTGAGCCATTAGCTAATGTAGATGAGTTATTAGACCTACCATTAGTTGAGCGTTCTCAAAAGATTTTACGTCACTTAATCGGTGATGAGATCCCTGAATTAGAGAGCATTATTGCTGATGCTTTTACTTTTAAAGCTCCAATAGTAAAAGCTGATGAGAATGTATATGCCTTAGAGTTATTCCACGGTCCCACCTTAGCATTCAAAGACTTTGGTGCTCGCTTCATGGCTCGAGTCTTAGGCTCTATCCGTGGTGATAAGCATTTAACTATTTTAACTGCAACCTCAGGTGATACTGGCGCTGCAGTAGCTGCTGCTTTCTATGAGCAGAAGGGTATTGATGTTGTAGTTCTATATCCAAAAGGAAAGATTTCAGATCTTCAGGAAAAGTTAATTGCCACATTAGGCAAGAATATTAAGGCAGTTCAGGTTGACGGTATTTTTGACGAATGTCAGGACATGGTAAAGACTGCCTTTGATGATGTTGAGTTTAAGACTGCTGTAGGTCTTAACAGTGCCAACTCAATTAACATCAGCCGTTTATTAGCTCAGGTATCATACTATTTTGAGGCTGTGTCACAGCTGCCAAAAGAGAAGAGAAACAGTGTGGTATTCTCCGTTCCATGCGGTAACTTCGGTAATATCACTGCAGGTTTAATTGCTAAGGCCTTAGGTCTTAAGGCCCGTTTTGTGATTTCCTGCAATGCCAATGACACTGTACCACGTTACCTTCAGTCAGGTAAGTGGGATCCTCATGCAACAGTTGCAACACTGTCAAACGCAATGGATATCTCAAGACCTAACAACTGGCCACGTGTTGAGGCTCTGGTAAAGATGCAGGGCTGGTCATTAAAGGATTTTGCATTCGGCTCAATGTCAGATGCTGAAACTGAAAAGACCATGCAGAACCTGTATAAAAAGACAGGCTATATTTTAGAGCCACACGCTGCTATTGCCTATCAGACCTTAGAGAACAATCTCAAAGATGGTGAGACTGGTATCTTCTTAGGCACAGCTCATCCTGCCAAGTTCAAGGCTGATGTAGATAGAATTTTAGGTATCGATTTACCTCTACCTCAGGCTTTAGCTGATAAAGCTAAGTTAGCTTCACAGGCTGTAGAGTTACCTGCTGACTACAATACTTTAAAAGCTTATGTTTTAAAGGAACTAAAACTTAACTAGTTTAAGTTCAAATCTTTAATACAAAGTTTCTAGTACAGTCTAGAAAAGAACAATAAAAGATCTTTCACTTAATTAAAAGGGGAAGATCTTTTTTTATGATTGTAAGGTACAATAAAGAAAATAGTTAAGAGGAAGCAATTATGCCAATTGATCAAGGTAGATATGTCTGCGCCTATACAGATTTTGGATTTAAAAGACTGTTTGGAACAGAACTAAACAAAGATATCTTAATAAGCTTTTTAAATTCATTTTTGAATTTAAAAGACAAGATTGTAGATTTGTCATATTTATCTTTAGAGCAATTAGGAGATCTAGTCTCAGATAGAGATGCAATCTTTGACGTATACTGCAAAACCTCAGATGATGCATATATCATTGTCGAAATGCAAAATGCTGTTCAGAACTATTTTAAAGATAGAAGCATCTTTTACAGCTCATTTGCTATAAGAAATCAAGCTCCACAAGGAGTTTGGAATTACCAATTAAAGGCCGTTTATACCATAGGTATTTTAAACTTTGTATTAGATAAAGACAGTGAACCATATCGCCATGAAGTTGTTTTGTATGACAAAGCAGTAAAAAAACAATTTTATGACAAATTAGCTTACTACTATTTAGAATTACCAAAGTTCACTAAAAATGCAGATGAACTTGAAACTATACAAGATAAGTGGATGTTTGCGATTAAGAATCTTTCTGCTTTAAATGACAAACCTGTTGCCTTAAAAGAACAAGTTTTCACAAGGTTATTTAGAATTGCTGAAATAGCTAAATTTTCAGAAAAGGAAAAATATGCTTATGAAGAAAGTCTGAAGAAAATGTGGGATAACTACGCAACTTTAGAATCAAGTTTTACAGAAGGTCAAAAAAAAGGAAAAGAAGAAGGCTTGAAACAAGGAAAGGAAGAAGGTTTAAAACAGGGACTAGAAAAAGGTTTGAAACAAGGAATAGAAAAAGGTTTGAAACAAGGAATAGAAGAAGGTTCAAAGCAGGCACAAGTAAATATTGCCATAAAAATGAAAAATAAAGGCATGAGCTCTGAAGATATACTTAATTTAACAGGCCTAAAAGAAGGCCAATACTAAAAAGGGTAATTGTTATTTTGTCAATTGAATACACCTTTGAAAAGAAGTTCTCTAAAGAGGATACTCACCGTTTATTTAAGTCTATTAACTGGTATTCAGCTAATTTCCCTCAGAGATTACGTAAAGCTCTAATGAATTCTTAAACTTTAGTTACAGCATGGAATGGAAATAAGTTAGTAGGCCTTGCCAGAACTTTAGATGATGGTGAAATGGTGGCATTTATCCATTACGTCTTAGTAGATTCTGAGTATCAAGGATACCCATATTGCATCGACTCTTATCAAGATGATTAAAGAGAAATATCAAGACTATCTTTATATCGATGTTATGCCTGAGGATAAAAGCAATTGTCCTTTTTATGAGAAATCAGGCTTTAAGGTTATGCCAAATGGTGTTGCTATGACCTTGTTTAATGAAAACTCTGAACAGAGATAGTTAAAACAGCTTTTCTTTTTATGTAAAAGATGGACTCAGATAGTAAGCTCATTCCAGTCCATCTTAAAATTCTACTGATAATTCTGGTATACACAATCTGCTGTCTGCAATGATTACAGATGACTACTTTTGGAAGTGATTAGAGCTAAAGTTCTGTAAATGAGTTTAAGCTACAGGCGAATTTTCTGTTATCACATTTAAAGTCTATGTCTTCGTGAAAATGACCATGGTACCAGTGCTTAAAATCTGTTCTCTGCCTTAATTTCTCAGGATATCTTTAGCTGATATCATGAGAGAAAAACATCATGTAGCAGAAAGTATGAAACGAATCTCTTATGTAGAAATCCATAAGTGAGGATAAAATTCATGATGGTGCTGTATGAGTAAGCACAGTGTCGATTTTAAAGTTTACTTTTGTAAGTTCATTTAGTGATCTCTGAAACTTCTCCTCAGTCACAGTTTCCTGAGGCCATCAGATCTCATGTTCAGTACGGAACTGTTTGTCAGATGACATTGCTCCTACTTGTGAGAAGATCTTTTTACCTTCAATTGTAAAGACATAACCTCTGTCTAACAGTTCAATATTATAAGAGAGTATCAGAGAGTTTTACTGTTCAGCCTCCGTAAGCCTCTGTTTTGGGTAGCATTGAGATAGTGTCGTAGTTCTCGTGATTGCCAGGGCAGGTGATGATTTTAATGGAAGAAATGACAGGTACTTAAAAAAACGTCTGTCGTGCTGGTTAGGTTGTATGCCATTTTCAGGGGGCCTGCTGAATACTAGCCCCCACCAAAATCGCCGGATATCAGGACGATATTAGGCACAGTATCAAGTTTTGCGATCTTATATAACTTGTCGATATCAACTTATCGGTGAAGATCGCCTGTTACGTATATCATTAAAGCTCAATTATTGTGAGTTGGAAGGTTATTTTAGGAGTTTAAATCCTATTCCTAAGATACCTTCTCTTTTCAGACAGCCATCAGGTAGAGCATCACTGTGTACTTCAAAATATTTTAGACTGTGATGAAAATAGCCAAAGAGTCTTGATCTTACGTATGAAGCTACTTAAAAACATGGATCACAAATGGTAGCAACATGAATTAGTATCAATATTCGAGCTAATATAGTCTAAAAAGAAAAAACATCTGTAAATAATGCTTCCTTATCACCATTCGGTACAACCCATGAGCTGATATCCTGGTTAAAAGAAGATTCAGAGAACATCCCCTTCATATATTCAACGTTAGAAACATCCCATGAGCTGATATCCTGGTTAAAAGAAGATTCAGAGAACATCCCCTCCATATATTCAACGTTAGAAACATCCCATGAGCTGATATCCTGGTTAAATGAAGAGGCAGCGAACATATAACTCATAACAGTAACATTAGAAACATCCCACGAGCCGATATCCTGATTAAAAGGTGAACCATTGAACATACCACCCATATCTTTGACGTTAGAGACATCCCATGAATTGATGTTCTGGTTAAATGGAGAATTCGTAAACATCCATCTCATATCAGTAACGTTAGAAACATCCCATGAGCTGATATCCTGATTAAAAGATGAGTTATAGAACATGTGACTCATGTTTGTAACGTTCGACACATTCCAAGATTCAATACCAGAGAAGTCTCTACTGTAGCAGGTTACATAATAACTACTAAACAGCTCACTCATATCCGTGATTTTCGAGGTATCAATATCACCAAGATAGACACTTTCATCTCTGCAGAGTTTTAACAGCTTTTCTTTTGTCTCAGGATGGTATTTGAATTTTCTTTTAACAATTTCCTTTGAAGCAGTAATATTAGGAGCTTTCAAACTTTGTTTCGAGTTCTTTTCTTCAATTTCTTCTATAGAACTCTTATTTAAAGAGCCATTTGAATCAGTAATCCCCAGTTCACTTAAACGCTGGTTTACACGCTTTTCTATGATTTTATCCAGAAGTTTACTTACAGTGTCTTCAAGCAGTACAGCTTCACTTTGATCTGCATTATTAGTATCAGCAGTAGATTTTGGATCGTTGTTAACCTTTTTATCACCAAGTTTAACAAGTACATCTAACACATTATTAGGAATGCTTTTATCTGAAGAAGGTGTAATAGAGGCATCTGACGGATCAAAACATAAGTCATCAGGTGATTTGTTGTTTAGCTCTGTTTTGTCTAATCCATCAATTGTATTTCTGTTTTGTTTAACCATCGTTTGTTCCTCTATGCAAAAATATAAAAAAATGTCAGCTCTAGAAAATAGTTATTCATGGTCTCTGAATATGTTTTTAAGTACAGAGATTATCGTATTCTCCTTTTTGGGGCCAGATTGTTTTTTTCTTATGGGCTTATTGTATGATTCGATTTTTGAGTCTCTAAACATCCCACTCATATTAGTAACGTTAGAAACATCCCATGAGCTGATATCCTGGTTAAAAGGTGAATATGAGAACATCCCACTCATATCTTTTACGTTAGAAACATCCCAAGAGCTGATATCCCGGTTAAAATATGAGTTTGAGAACATCACTCTCATATCTTTTACGTTAGAAACATCCCAAGAGCTGATATCCTGGTTAAAATATGAGTTATAAAACATACAACTCATATTTTTAACATTAGAAACATCCCAAGAGCTGATATCCTGATTAAAAGGAGTGTTACAGAACATACTGAACATATTTTCAACGTTAGAAACATCCCACGAGCCGATATCCTGATTAAAAGGTGTTCTACAGAACATTTCCTGCATGTCAGTAACGTTAGAAACATCCCACGAGCCGATATCCTGGTTAAAAGATGATTCACGGAACATACACTTCATATTAGTAACGTTAGAAACATCCCATGAGCTTATATTCTGGTTAAAAGGAGTTTCTGAGAACATACAACTCATATCTTTAACTTTAGAAACATCCCATGAGCTGATATCATGATTAAAAGGTGTTCTATAGAACATTCCCTGCATGTTAGTCACGTTAGAAACGTCCCATGAACTGAGATCCTGATTAAAAGATGAGTAAGCAAACATACTGCACATATCTTTTACGTTAGAAACGTTCCAGGAGTTGATATCACGATTAAAAGATGAATATGCGAACATACTATTCATATCTTTTACGTTAGAAACATCCCAAGCACTAATATCCTGATTAAACTCAACTAAGCAAGCGAACATAGTGCACATATTAGTAACGTTGGAAACATCCCATGAACAGATGTTTTGATTAAAATCTGAGTTTTGGAACATAGCTTCCATATTTTTAACGTTAGATACATTCCACAATTCAATGCCAGAGAAATCTCTGCCATGAATTTCTTCAAAAAGATTACTCATATCTGTGATTTTAGATGTATCGATATCACCAAGATAGACACTTTCATCTCTGCAGAGTTTTAACAGCTCTTCTTTGGTCTTAGGATGGTATTTGAATTTTCTTTTAACATTTTCTTTTACAGTAGCAACTTTCTCTTTTACTGAAGATTCCTTTGGAGCAGTAATATCATGAGCTTTCAAACTTTGTTTCGAGTTCTTTTCTTCAATTTCTTCTGTAGAACTCTTATTTAAAGAGCCATTTAAATCAGTAATCCCAAGTTCACTTAAACGCTGGTTTACACGCTTTTCTATGATTTTATCCAGAAGGCTGCTTACAGCGTCTTCAAGCAGGACAGCTTCACTTTGATCTGCATTATTAGAATCAGCAGTAGATTTTGGATCATTGTTAATCTTTTTATCACCAAGTTTAACAAGTACATCTAACACATTATTAGGAATGCTTTTATCTGAAGAAGGTGTAATAGAGGCATCTGACGGATCAAAACATAAGTCATCAGGTGATTTGTTGTTTAGCTCTGTTTTGTCTAATCCATCAATTGTATTTCTGTTTTGTTTAACCATCATTTGTACCTGTTATGTAATATCTTAAAAAAGTCAGTACTGGCAAATTTATGGTCTTTGAATATGCTTTTTACTTACTGACATTATTGAATTTTACTTAAAAGAATTTCGTATGATTTGTTTGATGAATCACTAAACATTTCTCTCATATCTTTAATGTTAGAAACATTCCATGAACTGATATCCTGTACAAAAGATGATTCACTGAACATATAACTCATATCAGTAACATTAGAAACATCCCAAGAGCTGATATCCTGGTCAAAAGAAGATCCAAAGAACATGCACCTCATATCAGTAACTTTAGAAACAACCCATGAACTTATATCGTGATTAAACGGAGTGTTAGAAAACATACCACTCATATTTTTGACGTTAGAGACATCCCATGAATTGATGTTCTGGTTAAATGGAGAACTCGAAAACATCCAACTCATATTAGTAACTTTAGAAACATCCCATGAGCTGATATCCTGATTAAAAGATGAGTTAAAGAACATTTTACCCATATTTGTAACGTTCGACACATTCCATGATTCAATACCAGAGAAGTCTCTATTGTAGCAGGATTCATAATAACTACTAAACAGTTCACTCATATCTGTTATTTTTGATGTATCGATATCTCCAAGATAGACATTTTTATCTTTGCAGAGTTTTAACAGTTCAGTTTTTGTCTTAGGATGATACTTAAAAATTTTTTGTGAAGGTTTGTTCTTATTTAGTATTGGAGTGTTTTTGAACATATCATCCATATGTTTGACATTTGTAATATCCCAAGAGCTGATGTCATGATTAAAGGATGAGTAAGAGAACATACTTCTCATATCAGTTACGTTAGAAACATTCCAAGAGCTGATGTCATGATTAAAAGATGAGTAAGAGAACATACATCTCATATCAGTTACGTTAGAAACATTCCATAAACAGATATTCTTGTCAAAAGATGAGTTAGTAAACATATGATTCATATCTTTAACACTTGATACATCCCAGAAGTTGATATTATGGTTAAATGAAGAGTTAAGGAACATACTACTCATATCAGTAACGTTAGAAACATCCCATGAACTGATATCCTGGTTAAAAGATGAGGAAGAGAACATACCACCCATATTTTTAACGTTAGAAACGTTCCATAAATCGATGAACTGATTAAAATGTGAGAAAGAAAACATATGATTCATATTTGTAACGTTAGAAACATTCCATTTACTAATATCCAGATTGAAATGAGTGCAAGAGAACATATGACTCATATCTGTAACTTTTGAAACATCCCAGGAACTGATATTTTGGTTAAAATCAGAGTTAGAGAACATATGACTCATATTTGTAACTTTTGAAACATCCCACGAGCCGATATCCTGATTAAAAGGTGTTCTACAGAACATACTTCTCATATCAGTTACGTTAGAAACATCCCACGAGCTGATGTTCTTGTTAAAAGATGAGTTTAAGAACATATAACTCATATCTGTAACGTTCGATACGTTCCATGATTCGATGCCTGAGAAATCTCTGCTGTACTTGATTTCATCATTTCCACTAAACAGCTCACTCATATCCGTGATTTTTGAGATATCAATATCTCCAAGATAGACACTTTCATCTCTGCAGAGTTTATAAAGTTCTTCTTTTGTCTCAGGATGGTATTTGAATTTTCTTTTAACCTTTTCTTTTGTAGTTGAAATTTTCTTCTTTAATGAAGATTCCTTTGAAGCAGTAAGAACAGGCTCTTTCAAACTTTGCTCTAATTTCTTTTTTTCAACAGCTTCTTTTGTAGGGGGAGTTTTCTTTTCTAATGAAGGCTCTTTTTGAGTTGTAAAATTATGATCTTTTAATCGCAACTCAAGACACTTTTCTACAATCCCTTCTATAAAACCAGTATTTAAGGCTCCATTTGAATCAGTGATCCCAAGTTCACTTAAACGCTGGTTTACACGCTTTTCTATGATTTTATCCAGAAGGGTGCTTACAGTGTTTTCTAGAAGGAGTGAATTACTTTGATCTGCATTATTAGTATCAGCAGTTGATTTAGGATCATTGTTAACCTTTTTATTACCAAGTTTAACAAGTACATCTAACACATTATTAGGAATGCTTTTATCTGAAGAAGGTGTAATAGAGGCATCTGACGGATCAAAACATAAGTCATCAGGTGATTTGTTGTTTAGCTCTGTTTTGTCTAATCCATCAATTGTATTTCTGTTTTGTTTAACCATCGTTTGTTCCTCTATGCAAAAATATAAAAAAATGTCAGCTCTAGAAAATAGTTATTCATGGTCTCTGAATATGTTTTTAAGTGTTGGCAATATCTTTCTTAAAAGAGATTTATTTTTTCTTAAGAGATATTTATATGATTTGTTCGATGAATCACTAAACATTCTCCTCATATCTACGACGTTAGAAACATTCCATGCTCTGATATCTTTTTTAAAAGATGAACCATAGAACATGCAACTCATATTAGTAACATTAGAAACATTCCACGAGCTGATATCCTGGTTAAAAGATGATTCTGAGAACATCCAACTCATGTTTTTAACGTTAGAAACGTCCCAGTAACTGATATTCTGATTAAATGGTGAGTTAGAGAACGTAAAACTCATATCAGTAACGTTAGAAACGTCCCAGGAACTGATATTCTGATTAAATGGTGTGTTAGAGAACATAAAACTCATATTAGTAACATTAGAAACATCCCATGAGCCGATGTCTTGATTAAAGTCTGTGTTTGCAAACATGCGACTCATATTTTTTACATTTGATACATTCCAATATTCAATGCCAGAGAATTTTTCTCTATTAGAATCAGATAAATCTCCTTGAAACAGTGCACTCATATCCGTGATTTTTGAAGTGTCAATATCTCCAAGATATATGTTTGCTCTGCACAGCTTTATTAGATCAGCCTTTGTTTCTGGAGTGTATTTACTCAACCTTTTAAAACTTTTTGGTGAAGGTTTGTTATTATTTAGTATTGGAGTGTTTTTGAACATATCATCCATATGTTTGACATTTGTAATATCCCAAGAGCTGATGTCATGATTAAAGGATGAGTAAGAGAACATACTTCTCATATCAGTTACGTTAGAAACATTCCAAGAGCTGATATCCTGGTTAAAATTTGAGTCTGCGAACATATGGCTCATATTTTTAACTTTTGAAACATCCCATGAGCTAATATCTTGATTAAAAGAAGAGCTCCTGAATATAAAACTCATATCAGTAACGTTAGAGACATCCCACAAACTGATATCATGATTAAAATATGATCCACAGAACATAAGTTTCATATTTTTAACGTTAGAAACGTCCCATGAACTTATATCCTGGTTAAAAGAAGAGTCTGAGAACATCCCGCTCATATCAGTAACGTTAGAAACATCCCATAAACAGATATTCTTGTCAAAAGATGAGTTAGTAAACATATGATTCATATCTTTAACACTTGATACATCCCAGAAGTTGATATTATGGTTAAATGAAGAGTTAAGGAACATACTACTCATATCAGTAACGTTAGAAACATCCCAAAATTCAATGCCAGAGAAATCTCTTCCAAGTGTATCTTTAAACAGACCACTCATATCCGTGATTTTTGAGGTGTCAATATCTCCAAGATAAATACTTTCATCTCTGCAGAGTTTTAACAGCTCTTCTTTTGTCACAGGCTGGTATTTGAATTTTCTTTTAACCGTTTCTTTTGCAACTGAAGTTTTTTTCTTTAAAGAAGAATTTTTTGGATCAGTAATATCAGGGGCTTTCAAGCTTTGATCCAAGCTCTTTTCTTCAAATTCTTCTTTTACAGGGGGAGTTTTCTTTTCTAAGGAAGACAACTTTGATCCTGTAATATCAGGAGCTTTCAAACTTTGTTTAGAGCTCTTTTCTTCAACTGTTTCTTTTGAAAGTGTAGTTTTCTTTTCTAATGAAGGCGCTTTTGAAGTTGTAAACTCATGATCTTTTAATCGCAACTCTAGATGCCTTTCTACAATCTCTTCTATAAACTCAGTATTTAAAGCTCCACTTGAATCAGTGATCCCAAGTTCACTTAAACGCTGGTTTACACGCTTTTCTATGATTTTGTCCAGAAGGTTGCTTACAGTGTCTTCTAGCAGGACAGCATTACTTTGATCTGCATTATTAGTATCAGTAGTAGATTTAGGATCATTGTTAACCTTTTTATTACCAAGTTTAACTAATACATCCAACACATTATTAGGAATGCTTTTATCTGAAGAAGGCGTAATAGAGGCATCTGACGGATCAAAACATAAGTCTACAGGAGAATTGTTATTAGCTTCAGTTTTTTCTAATCCATCAATTGTATTTCTGTTCTGATTAACCATCATTTGTACCTGCTATTTAAAATAAACTGTATCAATTTGATCCTGCAGGAGTTTACTTTGTTTTAAACTCAAATAGTAATGAAACTATCACAGAACGGTAAATCTATACTAATTTTGCCAGCAGTCCATATCTATAAAGCTCTGGTAGTATAATAATTGAAGTGAATTCACATATTTGTTGTGTGCGTTTACTTTATAATGACAGGTAAAGCATAATTCTAAAGATTACCAGTTAAAACAATATACAAGTTATGAACCTGAAGAAGTATCTGACATCGTTTTTCATTGTAAGTTTATTTCTATCATCAGCACCTGCTGAGGCTGCAAAACTGTCAACAGCTCCTGCAGATTTAAGTCCAAAAGTATTCAATCCTAAACCAATGCCGGATGATCTGGTGTTACCTCTGCCTTGTAACAGCAAAGACTACTTTATTGTCTTTAGAAAGGTTTATACAAATGATGCCAAGGATACAGATATAACACACAGTTGCACTTTTACAGAAGGTTCATCTGATGACAGCAGAGCCCTGATGCAGTCAGAGCGTCAGTGTGCTGTCAGAGGTGGTTTTAAGGATGAAAAAGGCTATTTCTTCTACATCCAGAAGTATGAGATGACACAAGGTCAGGCAGATGCAATTAAGGATGGCAAATGTAAGGCAAAGCCTTCAAAGACCGATGCTCTGCCAAAGGTTAACATCAGTTTTGCCGATGCTCAAAAGGTTGCAGAAGCCTTCTCAGACTATCTGCAGTCTATCCCAGAAACACCTTCAATGGGTAAGGAGAAAGCCAACGCCACACTGCCTGTAGAATGTTTCTGGTCTTTTGCTCAAAGAGGTGGACTTGCTGTAAGTAAGAAGAATTTGGAAGCTCAACGACCTGTACTGCCAGGAAATCTGCAGATGAAGGATTATGCCTGGTTCTACGGAGCAGACAGCTCAAACGGCAGGTTACAGCTTGTAGGACGTAAAAGTCCTAATGCACTCGGTCTGTTTGATATGCTTGGCAATGCACAGGAGTATATGCTCGAAGCCTTCCAGGCAACAGGTATTGAGGGGCTGGCAGGACAGAGAGGCGGCAGTACCGTAAGAGGCGGTAGCTATCTTACAAATGAAAGTGAGCTTACAAGCTCTCTTAGAAGTGAAAAGAAAAGATATACCAACAACAAACCTACTGTATCAAAAGACACAGGTTTCAGACTGATGTTAAATGTGTCAGTAACTCAGGATATGGCTCACCAGAAGGAAGCCACTCAGACTCTTCTTCAAAAGAGGGCAATCTTCCTTTCAAGAAAAGACAAACTGACAAAAATGAAAAATGAATCCTCTGATCCTAAGCTTGCAGCAAAGTACGAGGAGGAAATAAAAAAGCTTGAGCAGGAACTTCTTGAGCTTGAGACAGCTTCAAAGGACAGCGGTGCTGTAATAGAAAAGCTCAAAAATGAGAATAAATCACTGAACAGGCGAAATCTTGAGAGTAAGACAAAGAGCACTCCTGCTCAGGTCTTTTTATATTCTTCATTAAGTGTGGTTACACTTGTAGCTTTAGTATTGCTACTGCTTTTTATAATCTCAAAAAGAGCAAAAGCACTTCAGAACAGAAGTAATCTGCTGCTAGAAAACGAGGAAAAGGCATATGCAGACTATGAAAGCTCCAATGTCCAAAAGAAACCAAAGAGCAGATTCAGTAAAGGCTTTGTAGACAAGCAGTAAAATGGATAAGAATACTCAAAAGGCGTTAGCTGCAATTAAAAACATATCTTCAGCCCGCTCTCTTAGAGACTTCAGAAAGAAGATCTATGCCAAAACCGATCTGTCTTACGGTGAGGCTATTCTTGCACAGCATGAACTGATAGCTGATAAAGAGCTTATAAAAAAAGACAGTAACGGTAAAAGATACAGAGTTGCAAGACCTGATGGCAGTCATTATTCATTCAAAGACTTTTTATTATCGATCACAAATGAAAGTATCTGTTCTGACGAGATTAGAGAAATTCTGTTAAATGCAGGCTTATTTAATGAAAACGATTCCTACAGATATTTAAAGGAGCTGGTTTTTCATTTAAAGCACGATTTACTTATCAGAGTAAGTAACTTTACCCTGAATAAAAAAGAGTTTTCAGAAAGTCTTTTTAAAGGACACTTCACTCCTTTTTTCGTTCGTTCAACACAAAAAAACAGCTTCTTTGCCTATCAGGCAAAAATTCCTGCTGAGGCGTTAAATGTCACATCCTGTGTTGATAAAAACGCAACTAGAGCACTTTTGTTCGGTTATCCTGTCTATACAGACGGTTACGGCAACTTTACGCCTGTCTTTTGCAGTGCCATTGACAATGTGGATACTGACAATGCTGACTGTTATCTTAGAAAACTTAAAAATGACAGGTATTTTGTCAACAGCTACTTTATAAAAGAGATAGCAAAAAACAGAGGCGAGCAGGCTGCAAATGACTTACTGTTAAAGCTCAACCTCTCTCCTGTAAGTGACTTTGACAGCATTGATAATTTTGAACTTTCAAAGGCAGGTATGCCTTTTGAGAATGCTCTTTTATTAATCTCCAACCTGTTTGAATGTGAATCAGATCCTCTAAATCCGCAGGTCCTATCAGACAGACCTCTTAACGAGGAAATAAAAAATCACAAAGAGCTTATCCTTAACAGAGCTGTAATAGTCTCTGTTGATGAGAGAGAGCCGTCTATCCTGTACAAAATGGCTCAGTTAGAAACTGTTTTAAGACTTGATGAAAAGGCACTTGATAATACAGCATTATCCTGTTTCAGCCGCAGACAGGTATGCAATGACTCAAGTGATATAACTCTTTTTGAAGATCTTGTAATCGGCATGGACTGTGACAGTGACAGACTGCAGGGAGCAGGGCAGATTGTTCTTTGCAACGTACTGTCAAAAGAAAACTCTCTGATGTACGTAACTGAGAATTTTGACTATGCCACCTTATGCAAATATGTAGCAAAAAATCTGATGCTGTCAAACAGCATTGGTGCAGTCATCTCTTATGGAAATAATGAGGATAACTTAAATAGAACAGCCTCACTCTTTAAAAAGGATGATGACTACAACCTTAATAATGATAGTGATTCTCTTTGCAGAAGACTTAAGAGTAAGGTGCATAAATTTAAAGAGGATGATGATTTCCCTTTAGATGATTTTATAAAGTGCTTAAGAGCACTCAGAAAATGCAGTGACATTGCCTTTAATCAGGCTTTAAACGATGAAGAGTTACAGCTTTTGCACTCTCTTTTAAAGGAAAAGGTGTCAGGCAGAGCTCTTGATAATAAAGAGCTTCTCTTATCAGAATATACAAAGCTTCGTGAGCTCTGCCAGAAGATCCTGTCAAAATACTATATCGGATATCAGGAGAATAAGTTAACAGGCTTTGATGTTGCAAAGTTCAACTTTGCAAATTCACTTTTTATAGGCAACAAAGTAATCAGACTTTGCAGACTTAAAAGGCCTGCTTCAGTAGAATCTTTAAAGGATTTTATAAAGACAGTAAGGCTGTTTGACAGATATCTGAAACTTACTTACGAAAAGGCAAAGCTCAAAAACATTGAGGAAAAACTTCTGCACAGTGCCGGTAAGGCAGACTGTAAAGAGCTCAAAAACAGTACAGATGAACTGTTTGCATCCTTACTAAAACGCATTGAAGATCCAGAGCCTTCTCTGCTTTTTAAAATCAGGCATGACTTTTTTGATTATGAGGATATTAAACAGAAAGGTGATCTTAAGGCTATGCTTTCACTTGTCTCTCCTGTATGTGAATTCTCAACAGTAAGTGAAATGGCAAAATCCCTGTTTATTCCTGGTATCTTTGATAAGACTCTGATGATGGTGGACAAAAATACCGGTATAGCTGATTTGATCCTGACTTTTGTAAAATCAAAATCTGTTTCCATTATTGTTAGAAAAAATGATGATACTGATGAAGACAGTGAAACAGGAAAGATGTCATCTGATAAATCTGATGATATCACAGCCTATTCTTTAATTGACCGTTTATCCGTTGATGATGACGGACTTATCTCAATGCGTTTTAATCAGATGTACTCTTCAGATGAATCTTACGAAAAATCAGAGTCAGAATCCTCAATTGAGCGCTTTATCCCTTACCTTGAAGCGCAGAAACTTGCAGTTAGGAAAAAGTGTATTGATGATCTTGATCTTTCATATCTGATAATCGATGGCATATCTGAGCCTGACAGTCACAGCAGGGTTAAGACAGATGGGACAGCAGCAGAGAAAACAGTGATGATCTTAAGTCAGATAGACACGGATCGTCTGATAAATGCAGAGTCTTTTGAAAACGGCAGCAGCAAGTTTGTGCCTGAATTTTTTGACGAAAGCCTGTTTAAGCTCAATGCTAGAGCTTATGCAAAAGAATTTGCTGACAGATACAAAGGTTTACTATAAAAACAGATAAGGCTTTAACTATGGATGATAAAAAAGAAAAGAATGCTGGTGGAATTACTCATTTCTGCCTCAAGCATCTGGTTGCACTGATGGTGACGGCTCTTTTTTTGCTTGTGGTCATTATGGTTTATTCCATTGGAGTCTGGGCTCATGTGGAACAGGAAAAGCAGCAGATTGATGTTGAACTCAGTCAGCTGATTGCAGAGCGCGAATATTATGAGACTATAAAACGCGATCTTCCGAATATGAAAAAGGAATATCTCAAGTCTGATAGTGAACTGAAAGCCCTTAAGAATGATCTCAATGATATCAGTGGCCAGATCAGAACTGTCAGCGAAAAACTCAGTGCAGAAAACAAAAAACATGACAGTCTTGTTGAAGAAAACAGAAAGCTCAATGATCTGATTTCAAAAAGAGACGACATTCAGAATGAACTGTCAAAGGCAAAGCAGGAACTTACTGCAGTGAAGACGTCTGTAAAGAGTGCAAATGACGAACTAGCTAAAGCAAACGACAGTCTTGCAGAAGTTAAAAAGCAGAATGACAGTGCAGTTGCCACTTATAACGATAATCAGACAAAATTAAAACAGCAGAGAGCTCAAAATGACAAACTTATAAATGACAGAGACTTACTTAAACAGGAGACTGATACTCTTACTGCCAGAAAGGATGTGCTGACAGAGGAGATAGCAAAACTGTCAGATTTGGATTCTCCTGTAAAGAAACTTGAAGATCTGATTGCAAAGGAGTCGACAGCTTACGCTTCAATTGAAAAAGAGCTTTCAGATATTACTCAGAAACTGAACAGCTCATACAGCAGTGTTGATAAAGAGCTTGCATCAAGTATCGAATCCATAAAAAACTCTGTAGACTCAATTAAAGCCCTGACCTCAAGAAAGGATATCTTTGACAGCCTTGAGCGTGGAACAGCGTCTTTAAATCAGGCTCTTGAGAGTATCCGTGCCACACAAAAACGTGTAAATGACGAGTTTGGCAAACGCGACAGAGGTGCTCTTCTTAATGATATGAACGCAAAACTTCAGGATACCTCAGGAAAAGTGGAGCAGTTATCAGATTCAGTTGCCTCCGTTCAGAGCAATATGATGGAACTTATGAACAGGGTTTTGAAGGAACAGCAGGAATTAAAAGAAAAACTAGATAATCAGGAAAAAAGCAAAAAGTAATGCTGAACATCAGCCAAGATTAAAAGACAGAGAAGATTAAAAATGACAGACTTTATCAATGCAAATATCATTTACCTCGTTCCAATCGGTGTGGTAACCCTTTTACTGATCCTTGTCCTGATTGGTGTTACTCTTGCCAAAACCGCAGGCTACTTTGTAGAACGTTTCCCTAAAGAGGAGCTCAATCAGTCAGAGTACTTTTCATACAAGGCCAAGGCTGAGCAGTTCAAAGCCGAGGCTAAAGCTTATGAAGAGGCTATTGAAAGATTAAGACATGAGTATGAGCTGGCAATCAAGGATGCAAAGGAGCATCTTGATGACGGACTTATCAAAGACAATCTGCAGGCTCAGTTAGAGCAGGTTGAAAGCAATCTTGAGGCTGTACAGAGTGAACTTTCAACCAATCGCAATGAGAATTACAAGATAAGATCAGAGATCAGCTTCTTAAATAACGTGCTTGAAACACAGAAGAATAAGAAGAATAAGGCTGAGCAGGAACTTAAAGATCTGGAAAATAAGATTGCCAACCTCAAGAACTCATCAGAGGAACTTGAAAAATTCAGAAAGGAACTGGATTCTATTCAGGAGCGTAGCGACAAGTTAAATCGTGATTATTCCCAGACCAAGTTCTCATATGATGAGATGTTAAAGAAAAAAGACGAACTTGATAAAGAAGAGGCTAATAACAGCAAACGCCGCAGTGAGGTTGAAAAGCTTAAGACTGATATCGAGAAAAAACAGGAAGAATTTAACTCTCTGTGCAAAGATATTGCCAAATCAGAAATTAAGAACAATCTGTTACGCTCTAATGCAACTGAGCTTGAATCTAAAATCGAGAAATTAAAGCATGAGCATCAGAAGACCTCAGAAGACTTTATTGAAGGCTACAGAAATCTGATGGATCCTCCAGATGGTCTTAAAATTTTTGCAAAAGGCACTAAGGGAAATAATCAATTCTCTGAAAAAGAGGTTGAGGAACTCAATAAGTTTGAGCAGTACCTAGAGCTACAAAACTATCATTTTTCAAATCGTGTCATCAAAGCTTTTCATACAGCCCTCAAGAGCCAGTCAGTTAATCCGCTTACTGTGCTTGCAGGTATCTCCGGTACCGGTAAAACTCTGCTGCCTACAAAGTATGGCGCCTTCTTCGGTATTTACACTGTGGTGATACCTGTAGAACCAAGATGGGATTCTCCTCAGGATCTTATAGGCTTTTACAATTATCTAGAAAAGAAATTCCAGGCAACTGAACTATCAAAAACACTGGTGGCTTTTGACAATAAAAATGAATTTACAAAAGAGCCTTATATCCGTTCTCCTGAAGCTCAAAAAACAGCTGATATTCTGAAAGACCGTATGGTACTGGTACTTCTTGATGAAATGAATCTTGCAAGAACCGAGTATTATTTTGCAAACTTCCTGTCACGTCTTGAACTTAGAAGAACAGTGGTTAATGTCAATGACAAGAGTCAGCGAATGAAGGCTGAAATTACCATTGATGATAACTTTGGCAGTATCTGGGTTCCTGATAACGTGCTGTTTGTAGGTACCATGAACGAGGACGAATCAACTCAGACCTTGTCAGATAAGGTTTTGGACCGAGCCAATCTGCTGCGTTTTGGCAAGCCTTCAAATAAGACAATGAGCAAGGAAAACTCAAAACACAGTGGAGTGGCTATCGAGCCTCACAGCGCAATGAGCTATAACCTGTACAAAAAATGGATAGTGTCCAAGGAGAAAGTCGATGCTTCTTTAGGAGAGCATCTTGACTTTGTAAATGACTGTGTCTCTTCACTTAACGATGCCATGTCATGCATCGGTAAACCATTCGGTTTCCGTGTAAATGATGCAATTAAATCCTATGTTGCAAACTATCCAAAAGAAAATGTGGATACTGATATAAAACTTGCTCTAGCAGATCAGATTGAGCAGAAGATCATGCCAAAAGTAAGAGGCATAGATTTATCTCTGGACTCAAGTATCAGATGTCTTGACACTATTGAGCGTGTAATTGACACTCTTAATGATGATGCTCTCAAAGAGGCCTTTGACAATGTCAAGAATGACGAGTTCAACACTGGCATGTTCATGTGGCAGGGTATTTCAAGATAGTCAGGCTGTAACTTATGAGCAATATAGTGCTGCGTGTCCGCAACTATCCGTGGCAGTGGTCAGAGGATTTTGCAAAAGCTTATACTCTTGAGGAATTAAAGGATCCTGTAAAACTCAAATATACAGGAGGTTCTTTAATTGAGATCCATCAGGAGTTCTATATCAATGCTATAAAAAAGCAGGTAAAGGACTTCTTTTATCCGCTGGCTAAAAATGTAAGGAATGATCCTTTTAACTATGCTTTATACAGCTATACCTATACTCTGCCTAAAAATCATAAGGGTGAATATCTTGAGGTAAAAGGATCTGATACTTTACCAGAACTGCAGTTAGGTCTTGAAAATACACTTACATCAGGTGAGGAAAACAAAAAGCTTCTAGAGCTTTATCTTTCCTATTTTGATGAGCTTGCCAATTACGAAAGAGAAAAACGCAGATCAGATAAGGTTTTTGAAACCTTACTGCTGCTTCTTGGCAACGGAGAGGAAAGACCACGCTATTCCTTTATTGCAAGTATCAGTGATGAACTCTTAAAACTGCTCCCTTCTTTATGCAGAAGTATGCGAAAGATACTCTCAGGAAAGCGCATGATGCTGCCTTTGAGCAGAGTTAAAGAGCTCGATCAGTCATGTATAAGATTTTTAATCAAACAGCCAGGTGATACTCTTAAACAGAAGGTTGCTGCCAACGACTTTAAGATGATGGGTATAGCAAGAGTTGAGAAATATGATCTGCTAGAAAACAGAGTTCTCAAGGATTTTCTGTATAGAGCTCAAAGAGAATGCGAAAAATACCTCTCTGAGTTCTCTCACGAATCTAAAGTTTACAATTCTGAACGTGTTAAAAAGGTGATCCTGCTTGAAAGGCAGATTGCCATAATTTTAAAAAATCCTGTCTGGAATGAAATAACCAGACAGAATACTCTGCCAGGCCCAAACTACGTTTTACAGAATGAAAAAAGATATAAGGTTATCTGGAAATATTATCTGACTTTAATCCGTCAGGAAAGACAGCTCGATCTCTCCTTTAAATATCAGGACAATACCTTCTGTGATCTAACAGGATTGCTCCTGCAGTCAGCCTTCTGTTCTCTTGTATCGTCAGACAGATTAAAGTCAAAAGGTTTAAAGCTCGACTGTATGGGAGATTCCTATATTGAGATTTATAAAGAGCAGCACTTTGGCAAAAAATTAAGCTCCTATCCTGTAGGTCCCTTTATTCTGAGTACAAAGGATAATGGCTATTATGAAATCCAGCTCTGGAGTCACGCTTTCAAGCATGAAGCACAGTATCCTAAAAACGCTGTATTAAAGTATCTTGGTACACAGCGTTTTATCAAGATAATTTCAATGGATGGAGACAATAAAAACAGTAACAACTTCATCATACCTGTCTATTCAGTCAATGTCGTTCAGTCAAAACAGTCTGATTCAATAGAAGATATCTTTAAAAATGCTACTTTGGAAATAAGTAAGGCCAACAGTGAAAAGACAAAGGGCAAATATCATATTGGTGCTTTAATTTTTGCAAATATCAAAAATGGAATCGAGTTTAAAAAAACTGAAAACGGAATTGGCATGTACTGCATTTCGTCAAATCCTAATGACTGGGGGCTGAATGCAATTGGAATAGTAGACTTTTTGGCAGATTATATTGGAAATATTCTATGAGTGCATACGTAATTGAAGCCTATGGCATGAATGATAAGGTCCATGAGGCTGATTCTGACAGGCAGTATGTTAACGGCGACAGAATGAATGTGGTCCTGGTCAGGGGATATCACGATTTTATTGCAGGATCTGATGCCAACAGAAACCGTATCTCCCAGGGCTTTAGTTTTCCGTTTGAATCGAGAGTTGACGATTTTGATGCTGTTGATAGATTTCCTGTCTGCATGCTCTGGAATAAGTTTATATCTTCTAAGGATTTCTCAAGAACAAAACTGAATGTAAAGCTCAGAGATAACTTTTCAGACAGTAAAACCGTAAGAAATATTGATGTCAGTGTAGATGAATTACTAGTGAGCTATGTACAGGCTCTGGTTAATGAATTTAAACAGAAGTATGGCATTGAAACTAAAAAAAATCAGAAAGATCACTATATCATTCCAATACCAAATGAGCTTACGGAATATTCCCAGGAATATCTGATCCGTTCTTTTAGCTCTAAAAACGTTGAGGTCACCTTGATCTGGCGTGAAGTTGCCGCCTTAATGAAATTTATTGAGGAGAACAAGAGCAGAATTTCTTTTAAGGAAGGTCAGAGAATTAAAGTTGCCTATCTTGGGGAAGATTCTTTAGAAAGTGCGGTTTTTGAACTCCGTCGTTTAAAAAATGAATTTGTACCTGTAAGAACCAGACCTAAAATACAGAAGAGGGTATTCTCAGGCTTTGATTATTTATGTCAGTGTCTCAGGCAGAAGTTATCAGGGCAGAAAGAGTGCTCAGATAAAACTCTGTGGGAGATTTTTAATACCAGATCGGATTATGTAAGATCAGCTTTGGGAAAAACTTATCAGGAAGAACCTTTACCTCTTGAAACTGGTGACTCACATCTCAAAACTATCGTAAAGAGTATTGTCCTTGAACCTGATGCGGAAAATAGATTTATTCAGTCTGATCTTCTGCACAGAGTGGTGCAGCTAGAGCATGGATCTGGTGAATCATTATCCATGTATGACTTTGTTTTGGGAAATAGTGAAGAAAAGTATGATGCCATCCTCTTGAGTGGAGACATTGCAACAGAGGCAATATCCGCACAGCTTCAGAAAAAACTGTCCTCACAAAACATACAGGTATGGACCTCTGATACCGATCTGATTGTAGAAGGTTCAAGACTGTATTATGAGAATTTAAAAAACGACAGACCTACTTACCTTGATTGTCTTCCAAAGCTTGAAATTGCCTATTATTCTGAAGAGACTGAAGACTGGAGCTGGATGAGTCTGGTAAAAGAAGGGCAGTATGTAGAGGGCGGAAAAGAGTACAACTCTCTGGAGCCTTTTAAAGAGCTTGGCATTCAGAAAGGTCATAATTCACTTCCTATTTATCTTCGAGTGGAAAGTACGGGTGAAGGCGATGACGGTATACGCTTTGAAAAGCGTATTTTTGAGAAAGTGGCTCCTGAAGATCTGCGTTTATACATCACCGTCTCAATGAAAGCTGCCTTTGGTCTTGCCAGAATAAAAATAAAGGATGAACTTAATTTCTACTCTGACAATGGCTTTATCTTTGATTATTCGAAGATGAAGAAAAAGAGTCTTGCAAATTTAAAAACAGGATTGCCTTATCCTTCAATATTAACCTTTGGTCCTGTTTTCCCTGCTGATGAAAAGAACCAGAATCTGATTGAAATTTGTCAGTACCTTGAAAACTACATCAGGACAGAGCCTTTCTTCAGACTTGATGATGAGAATATTAAGGAGCTTTTAAGGAGACTGCCTTATTCAAGACATAACGACAACCGTTCGTATAAAACTTATGATCTGGAGTTTAATACCAGAAGTGAGATAAATAATTTATATCTCAACAGGATCCTGAAAATCGTGTGCAGCCATGCATATGAGCTGACGCATAAAAGCGAACAGGGATACAGTGCAATTCAGGCAACATTAAAAGCTTTAACAAAATTAAAAGTATTCTACAGGTTTGCACCTGTCACTTTAAAGAAGGTTTGCCTGCAGCATTTGGCATGTCAGAGCCGTTTTATAAGTCCACAAATATTCTTTGGAACTTCATGCAAAGTTCTTTATGACAGTGAAGAAGCAATCAGACTGATTTACTGGTATATAAATAACCTTCAGCGTGGATGGCGAAAGAAAATATATTATGCACAGGGATTAGTATGGCTTTTAAATTATATTCCGGAAGCAAAAAATATTCTGGACAGGACTACTGCTGACAACATGGTTCAGATGAGTTATGACATGCTTGAAGAACAGCTTGTGCAGAATAATTTTAAATCAAAGTTCTATACTGCAACGTTACTTCTTCTGGTGTCTTTAAAATACAGAGCAAAAGATCCGGATTTTCTGACTCCAAATGATTCTAACCACATGAATCTTGAGTATCTTAATGAAATATATGAAGCAATCGATAGTTGTATTAGTAAACTGTCTAATGCAAGAGGCTATCAGCAGAGATATTATGAAAAGATAGTACATATGCATGAAGAGGTAAGAAACTTCATTGAAAAGAAAGGAAATCAGGAATTTTTAGTGGCTCTTAATGATCTGAGCGAAAAGGATGACTGATTATTTTTTAGATACTGTTCTTTAACAAAAAAAGTCCGCTCAGCGGACTTTTTTATGTAAAGAATAATTCCTTTTATCTAGTCTTTAGGTACTGATGTGATCTTATTGGCAGCAGCTGTGAATACAACATCAGATGAGCTGTTCAGAGCTGTTTCAGTTGAATCCTGAATTACGCCGATAATAAATCCAATACCTACAACCTGCATTGCAATATCGTTTGAAATACCGAAGATTGAACAGGCAAGAGGGATCAGCATTAAAGAACCACCGGCAATACCTGAAGTACCACAAGCACAAACAACAGCAGCAACACACATTAAGAATGAAGTACCAAAATTAACTTCAATGCCTAAGGTATTAACGGCAGCCATAGTCATAACCACGATGGTGACAGCAGCACCTGACATATTGATGGTGCAACCTAGAGGAATAGAAATTGAGTATGACTCACGTGGTACACCTAATCTTTCACATAAAGCGATGTTTACAGGAATGTTAGCAGCAGATGATCTTGTGAAGAAAGCTGTAATACCTGAATGTAAGATTGAGGTGATAACAAGAGGGTAAGGATTCTTAAAGGTTGTTAAGAATACTAATAGAGGGTTAATTACCAGAGCAATGATTAACATGGTTGCAACTAAGACGCATACTACATGAACATAGCTTAATAAGTTGGCAAAACCGCCTTCCTGTGTGCATGATGAGTAAACTAAGCCTAAAACTCCTAATGGAGCAAATCTGATTACGATTCTTACAACACCACTTACAATTGAAGCAAAGTCTGAAAGAACTGCTTTAGTAGCATCATTTGCTTTACGGAAGAGAATACCAAATAAGATACCCCATAATAAGATAGCAAGATAGTTACCTGAGATTAAAGCATTAACAGGATTGTCAACAGCTTTCTTAATGCAGCCTACTAACACAGTTGAAACATCCTGAGGTGTTTCTGCTACAGCCTGAGTTGCTAAAACTGAGAATGTGCTTGGGAAAATTCTTGTCATGATTAAAGCAGTAGCTGCAGAGAGAGCCATTGCTAAAACATAAAGCACTAAAATTGGCTTTAATTTAGCATCTGCGCCCTGTTTGTGACGAGCGATGGAAGCTGATACTAAAACAAAGACAAGTAAAGGTGCAATTGCTTTTAAGCCTGAAACAAAGAGATCACCTAACATGGTGATAAAGCTTTGTCCCTGTGGAACTAGGTAAGCGAGGATAATACCAAAAATCATACCTAAAACAATTTGCATAATGAAAGGGATCCTGTTGAAGAATCTAAAGAAACTTCCTTGTGGATCAACTGCGTGGATCATAATGAGCTCCAATATATAAATGATGTTTCTTGTAGCGGTTATTCGTAGCAGTTAATTAGAGCTGAAAGAAGGCAATACAGTCTTTAAGATAAATAAACTGTTACACAAATAACAATTACAAAATGACGTTTTGAAAAATTTTGTTCATTATAAGTGATCGCCTTTTTTATTCACAAATGTACCAAAAAAATGTGACGGACAACAAAATTTGATTTTTACAAAATTCTTGTTGAATTTTGAATGTAGTTAGCATATAGTTACGAACGTTAAATAATGATAACTTAGTTTAGTTGTAGGCAATTTAAATAAATCTACGATAACGAGTTTTAATTATAGATAATTCCGATTACTAGAAGCTAATAAAAGTTAGCTTAGTATTACGGCTGGCGAGAAAAAACTTTAACCTTTAACCACATAATAGTGAAGAATATGTCCACACTAGATAACATCAAAGAGGGTCAGACTGTTGAAGTAGTAAAAGTTCACGGTGAAGGCTCATCATTACGAAGAAGACTGCTTGATATGGGTATTACACCTAATACCAAGGTAACATTTGTTAGAAGCGCTCCTTTAGGTGATCCTATTGAGCTGAATGTAAGAGGGTATTCTCTTACTATACGCAAGAGCGATGCTGCTTTAGTGGAGGTTATGTAATGTCCAAGAAAACATTTGCCTTAATTGGTAATCAGAACTGTGGTAAAACCACATTATTTAATGTTCTGACAGGTTCAAATCAATATGTAGGTAACTGGCCAGGCGTAACCGTAGATAAGGTTATCGGTAAAGTTTCATCAAAGGACTGGGACATCGTTGATCTTCCTGGTCTTTACTCATTATCACCATATTCACCTGAAGAAATCGTTTCACGTAATTTCTTGTTATCAGATGACTATGATGTAATTCTAAACATCGTTGATGCTTCACACTTAGACAGATCACTGTCATTAACTTTAGAAGTTGCAGCATTCAACAAGCCTATGGTTGTAGCTTTAAACATGATGGATATCGTAAAGAAAACCGGTATCACCATCGATGTTGAGAAGCTGTCTGAAAAGTTAGGCGTGAAAGTTGTTGATATTTCAGCATCAAACAAACAGGGTATTGATAAGTTAATTCAGGCTCTAGAGAGCGCAGAAGCTCCTAAAGTTAAGTCTTTCTTTGAAGATGTTTCAAATGTTGCAATTAACAACGTAGCTTCAAAGTTAGATTCATCTTTAAATGAAGGTGCGCGTACCTTTATTGCTACTGCTTTATTACAGAGCGACGAGATTTATTTAGAAGAATACAAAGATAAGCAGGACGTTTTATCTGAGGTGGCTCGTGGTTCTGCTGAAATTGAGCAGGCTTACAATGCAGATGCTCAGGCTTACTTCCCTAAGCGCCGTTACCAGGTAATCGAAGAGATCTTAAACAGCTGCAAGAAAGAAGTTAAATCAGCTTCAGCAATTACCGCTGCAATTGATAAGTTAGTTCTAAACAAGATCTTAGCTCTACCTATCTTCTTAATCGTTGTAAGTTTAGTTTACTTCGGTGCTATGTATTTCACCTCATATCTAGAGTTAATTCCATTTACTAACGATGATGGTGAAACAGAGTTTGCAACCATCACTGACTGGGTTAACGATAACCTGTTCGGCGGTTACGTAACCGATGCTGTTACTGCATTATGCGAGAGTGCAGGTGCTCCTGACTGGTTACAGTCATTAGCTGTTGACGGTGTTGTAGGTGGTGTAGGTGCTGTTTTAGGCTTCTTACCTCAGATTGCATTCTTATTCCTGTTCTTGTCATTCTTAGAGCAGTCAGGTTACATGACCCGTGTAGCATTCGTTCTGGACAGAATCTTCCGTCACTTTGGTCTGTCAGGTCGTAACTTCATTCCAATGGTTATCGCAACAGGATGCGGTGTTCCAGCTTTGATGGCTAACAAGACCATTGATAACATCAATGAAAGACGTATTGGTCTGATCACTACTACCTTCATCCCATGTTCAGCAAAGTTACCTATCATGACTATGATCTTTGCTTCATGCTTTGATGGTGCCTGGTGGTTTGCTCCATTCGTATATGCAATCTCAATCTTCTCAATTGTTTGCACTGGTATCATCTTAAAGAAGAACAGTGCATTCAAAGAAGAGGTTTCTCCATTCGTTATGGAAATTCCTGATTACCACATGCCAACCATCGGTAATATCTTAAAGGCCGTTTACGAGCGTTGCAGAGCATTCGTAGTAAAGGCTGGTACAATCATCTTCACCGTTGTAGTAGTTGTATGGTTCTTAGCAAACTTCGGTTTCACTGACGGCTTTGGTATGGTTGAGAACGTAGATGACTCAATCTTAGCTGCTATCGGTGGAGCAATCTGTTTCTTATTTGTACCAGTAGGTTTCGGTTCATGGCAGGCTACAGTTGCTGTATTCAACGGCTTACTAGCTAAAGAGAATGTTGTAGGTACCTTAGCTGTTGTTCTTGGCTTAGATGGTGAGTTCGAAGGTGGTGAGTCAGATTTAACTGCTGCTTTAACTAACTACTTCTCACAGGTTTCAGGATTAACTCCAAGCCCAATGTTAATGAGCTTAGTTGGTTTAAGTTTCTTAAGCTTCAACCTGTGGTCAACTCCATGTGCTGCTGCATTAGGTGCTATGAAGAGACAGTTAGGTTCAACCAAGTGGTGGATCTTTGCAATCACTTATATGACTGTTTGGGCATACTGCTTAGCATTAGTAATCTTCCAGATCGGTGGTTTGATTACTGGTTTAGTTCCATTCAGCGTATTTACTGTTGCTGCTTTCATTGTTCTAGCTGCATTCTTATACATGCTGTTCAGACCAGATTCAAAGCCACAGACAGCTTTAAAGATTGCTTCAAAGACAATCTAATTAAGGTGATTTAAAAGAAAAGATAATCTCTAAAAAAGACAAGCGCTAAGCCTTAAAGAACTTAGCGCTTTTTTTATATTTATGGCAATTTTTGTCACTTAATACCTTATTTAGAAAAACTAATAC